>Ga0209674_100064_pt1 | contig 265769 bp, 242 predicted proteins | sample AraplaCvi_mMS_r2_FD_184279 | JGI IMG/M metagenome (GOLD analysis project Ga0209674, IMG submission 184279) | Arabidopsis root microbial communities from North Carolina, USA - plate scrape CL_Cvi_mMS_r2 (SPAdes) (version 2) | ecosystem: Host-associated > Plants > Roots > Endosphere | place: USA... | reverse complement strand
ACATCGCGTCGGCGCTGACTTGTGATCAGCGAAGCCTTGCATTCTATGCCGTCCTTTTAGCGATGCGCAAGCACTTTGGCAAAAAACTTTCAGGACGCGGCGTTCGGGGCTGCAACGGGGCATTGCGACCCGGCGAGCGCCCGCTCCTGAATGCAGAAGGCGCCGCTTCGCGGCGCCTTTGCCGTTCCCGCCCAGGCGCTACAGGCCTTCGGCCGTGCGCACCGCGATGATCTGCACCTCGGCGCGGCCCTCGCGCGGGCGATGGCGCAGCCACCAGACACTGCCCTTCTTGATCGTCCACGGGTCGCCGGTGAGCGTCGTCTCGCCCGCCATCAGGTAGGCGGCGACCCGGCCCAGCGTCGGCTGGTGGCCCACCACCAGCACCGCCTCGCGGGAATCCGGCCAGCGGCTGGCCGCCAGCAGGCCTTCGACGTCGCCGTCCGGCGCCAGTGCCGGCGACTTCTTCACCCGGCGCCCCAGCGGCGCCACCGTCTGCAGGCAGCGCAGCGCCGGGCTGCTCAGCACGCGGGCGGAGTCCGGCAGGAACTGGTTGAGCCAGTCGGCCACCCGACGCGCCTGGCGCTCGCCCTTGGGCGTCAACGGCCGCTCGAGATCGGCCTGCGGATCTTCGAGACGGTCGCCGGCTTCGGCGTGTCGCCACAGGATCAGGTCCATCGTCGTCGCTCCAGGGTGGGGTTGCCTACTTGGCGCGGAAGCGGGCCATCAGGGCCTGCTGCGCACTCACGCCATCGGTGGAGATGCGTTCGTACTTCCCATTGGACTGCAGGATCCATGCATCGCGTGTGTCATGCAGGTAAGGCACCAGGCATTCGTCGATCACGCGCTGGCGCATCGCCGGGTCGTTGATCGGCCAGGCGAGTTCGATGCGGCGGAGCATGTTGCGCAGCATCCAGTCGGCGCTCGACAGGTACAGCGCCTCCTCGTCATCCGTCTCGCCCCAGCGCAGGTAGATGATGCGCGAGTGCTCCAGGAAGCGCCCCACCACCGAGCGCACCCGGATGTTGCTGGTCAGCCCCTCGATGCCCGGCGGCAGCTGGCAGGCGCCGCGCACGATCAGGTCGATGCTGGTGCCGGCCTGGCTTGCGGCCACCAGCGCGTCGATCAGCGCCGTGTCGGTCAGCGCGTTGACCTTGACGACGATGCGCGCCGGCTTGCCCGCGCGCGCCGCCTCGGTGACCTGGGCAATCTGCGCGATCAGGCGCTTGCGCAGCACGAACGGCGCGGTCAGCAGGTGGCGCGGCGGCTTGGTGCGCGTGAGGCTGGCGATCTGCTGGAAGATCTGGTCGGCGTCGGCGGTGATGCCGTCGTCGGCGCTGAAGTAGCCGACGTCCGTGTACAGCCGCGCCGTCTTCGGGTTGTAGTTGCCGGTGGACAGGTGCACGTAGCGGCGCAGCCGCGGCCCGCGCGGCGACGACTCGCGCCGCGTCACCAGCAGCAGCTTGGCGTGCGTCTTGAAGCCGACGATGCCGTAGACGACCTGCGCGCCGACCGCCTCCAGTCGCTCGGCCCAGTTGATGTTGGCCTCCTCGTCGAAGCGCGCCTTCAGCTCCACGACCACCATCACCTCCTTGCCGCGCCGCGTGGCCTCCAGCAGGAGATCCATCAGCACCGACTTCTCGCCCGTGCGGTAGATCGTCATCTTGATGGCCAGCACCTGCGGATCCTGCACGGCCTCGCGCAGGAACTCGATGACCGGCTCGAAGCTCTCGAACGGGTGATGCAGCAGGACGTCGCCCTCGCGCAGGCGGTCGAACAGCGAGCCCGTGCGGGGCAGGCGGCCGCTGGGCCACGAGGGCTCGTAGGGCGCGAAGCGCAGCATCGGACCGTGCGGCGGGTCGACGGCGAGGTCGATCAGCTCGTTCAGGCGCACGAGGTTGACCGGGCCGTTGACGCGATGCAGCGCCGCCTCGGGCAGGTCGAACTGCGCGAGCAGAAGCCGCCACAGCGCCTCGGGGCAGGTGTTGACGACTTCCAGCCGGATGGCGCGGCCGTAGTGGCGCGTGGTGAGCCCGCGGCGCAGCGCCTGGCGCAGGTTGCGCACGTCGTCCTCGTCGACTTCGAGGTCGGAGTCGCGCGTCACGCGGAACTGCGAGAACGACTCCACCACCCGGCCGGGGAACAGCTCGGCCAGGTGCGCGCGGATCACGCTGGTCAGCAGCGCGAAGTGCTGCTCGCCCTTGGGGCAGACCTCCGCCGGCAGCTTGATGACGCGCGGCAGCACGCGCGGCACCTTCACGATGGCAATGGTGTTCTCGCGCCCGAACGCGTTGCGCCCGCCCAGCTGCGCGATGAAGTTCAGCGACTTGTTGGCCACCTGCGGGAACGGGTGGGCCGGATCGAGGCCGACGGGCACCAGCAGCGGCCGCACCTCGCGCTCGAAGAAGCGCGCCACCCACTCGCGCTGCCCCTCGGTGCGCTCGGCGTGGTTGACGATGCGGATGCCGTGCAGCGCCAGCGACGGCATCACCTGCTCGTTGAAGACGGCGTACTGCTCCTCGATCAGCGAATGCGCCTCGTTGGAGATGGCGATCAGGTCGCGCATCGCGTCGCCCGCGCCGGGTGCCCGGGCCAGCTCCAGCGCGTCGGCGAAGCGCACCTCGAAGAACTCGTCGAGGTTGGACGACACGATGGTGACGTAGCGCAGCCGCTCCAGCAGCGGGACGTCCGCGCGCAGGGCCTGGGCCAGCACCCGCCGGTTGAATTCGAGGATGGAACGCTCGCGATTGAGCAGCGGCAGCCGCAACGCCGGCGCGGCCGTGGGGACGTCGGTCATCGCCCCAGTTTATGAAGCTTTGATGACAATTTCGAGACAAGGGCCCGTGATTACCCGTGGATATCCGCCCGCTTTCCGCTCGACAGGACGGTTCGCCGCCGCCTCAGCGCGACGCGACGCCCACCAACTCGGCCCCGAGCGCGCTGCCGACCAGCTTCAGGCTGACGGGCCCGCCGTCGGTCGCCTGCTTCCACACAGCCTCGTCGACGCATTCGTCGTAGGGCCGCGGAACGGCACCGGTGGCCACGTCGGCGCTGGCCACGACCAGCCGGAAGCGGCAGTCCGCGTCGCCCGTCTCGGCCACGCGGTGCGACACGACGCCGGGCTCGTCGCGCGGCGTGCCGGCCAACGCCGTCCACGTCGACGGGATCGCCTGCGACACCAGCAGCCACGCCAGCAGCGTCGCCGTCACCATCGCGAAGCCCATGAACAGCGCCTTGCCGCCGCGGTCGAACTCGCGCTCGGCATCGGCCTGCGAGCGCGCGAGCGCCACCAGGCGCGCGAAGCCGGCGCCGGCCAGCAGCGCGACGAGCGGCGCGGCGATGCGCAGCCAGGCGACGGGCTGGAACCCCGGATGCCGCGCCAGGCCCCAGGCGACCCATGCAGCCGCCACCACGAGCACCCCGGCCAGCGCCCGGCCCGACGGGGCAAGCGTCCGCTGCGCGTCCGCGCTCATGACCGACGCCCCGGGCGCGCGCCCGCGCGCGTGACGCGGCGCGCCCGCGCGAGCGCGGCCATCAATGCGCCTCGTCCCAGTTCGGCCCGATGCCCACCTCGGCGATCAGCGGCACCGACAGTTGCGCCACGCCCGCCATCAGCTTCGGGATCTCCGACTTGACCCACTCGACCTCGGCCTCGGGCACCTCGAAGACGAGTTCGTCGTGCACCTGCATCACCATGCGCGTGCCCTTGCCCTGCTCGTCGAGCGCCTTCTGCACGGCCAGCATCGCCAGCTTGATCAGGTCGGCCGCCGTGCCCTGCATCGGCGCGTTGATCGCCTGGCGCTCGGCGCCCGCGCGCAGCGGGCCGCTGCCGGCGCGGATGTCGGGCAGCTCGATGCGGCGGCCGAACAGCGTCTCGACGTAGCCCACCTCGGCGGCGCGAGCCTTGGTCTCGTCCATGTAGCGCTTGACGCCCGCGAAGCGCGAGAAGTAGCGGTCGATGTAGTCCCTGGCCGCCTTCTGCTCGATGCCCAGCGACTGCGACAGCCCGAACGCACCCATGCCGTAGATCAGGCCGAAGTTGATCGTCTTGGCATAGCGTCGCTGCTCGCTGGTGACGTCCTGCGACGCCAGGTTGAACACCTCGGCCGCCGTGGCGCGGTGCACGTCCATGCCGTCGTTGAACGCACGCAGCAGGCCCGGGTCCTGGCTGATGTGCGCCATCAGCCGCAGCTCGATCTGCGAATAGTCGGCCGACACGATCACGTGCCCCGCGGGCGCCACGAACGCCTCGCGCACGCGCCGGCCTTCCGGCGTGCGGATCGGGATGTTCTGCAGGTTCGGGTCGTTGCTGGACAGCCGCCCCGTGATCGCCACGGCCTGCGCGTAGTGCGTGTGCACGCGGCCGGTGTCGGGGTTGATCATCTGCGGCAGCTTGTCGGTGTACGTGCCCTTCAACTTGGACAGCCCGCGGTGCTCCAGCAGCTTGGCCGGCAGCGGGTAGTCGAGCGCCAGCTTCTCCAGCACGCTCTCGTCCGTCGACGGCGCGCCCGACGCGGTCTTCTTCGAGACGGGCAGTCCCAGCTTGGTGAACAGGATCTCGCCGATCTGCTTGGGCGAGCCGAGGTTGAACGGCTGGCCCGCGATGTCGTAGGCCTCGTTCTCGAGCGCCATCATGCGTTCGGCCAGGATGCGCGACTGGTCGGCCAGGCGTGCGCTGTCGATCAGCACGCCGTGGCGCTCGACGCGGCCCAGCACCGCGCTGGTGGGCATCTCGATGGACTCGTAGACGAACTTCATGCCCGGGTTGGCGGCGATGCGCGGGTACAGCGCCTGGTGCACCTGCAGCGTCATCTCGCTGTCCTCGCCGGAGTAGTGCCCTGCGCGCTCCACGTCGACCTGCGAGAACGGGATCTGCTTGGCGCCCTTGCCGCACAGGTCCTCATAGTCGATGCCCTTGCGGCCCAGGTGGCGGTCGGCCAGGCTCGACAGGCCGTGCGGCCGGTGCGCCTCCAGCACGTAGCTCTCCAGCAGCGTGTCGTGCTCGAAGCCCTGCACCGCGATGCCGATGTTGGCGAACACGTGGATGTCGTACTTGATGTGCTGGCCCACCTTCTTGGCGGCCGGGTTCTCCAGCCACGGGCGCAGCCGCGCGATGACCTCGTCGAACGGCAGTTGCTCGGGAGCGCCGGCGTAATCGTGGCGCAGCGGGACGTAGGCCGCCTTGCCGGGCTCCACCGCGAACGAGATGCCGACGATGCGGGCGCGCATCGCGTCCAGCGAGTCCGTCTCGGTGTCGAGCGCCGACAGCGGCGCCGCCTGCAGCCTGGCGATCCACGCGTCGAGCTGCTCGAACGTAAAGATCGTGTCGTACTCGTGCGCCAGCGCCTGCACGGGCACGGCGGGCACGTCGACCTCGTCGTCGAACAGGCCGCGGTTGGCGCCGACCGGCACCGCGGGGGCCGCCGCCGCGGCGACGCCGCGCTGCTTCTCGATCTCCTCGCGCCAGCCGCGGAAGCCGTAGCGCTGGTAGAACTCGAGCAGCCGTTCGTGGTCGACGGGCTTGAGCGCCAGCGCGTCCAGCGCCGGCCAGTTCTCGACGTGGCCGCTCAAGTCGTGGTCGGTCACCACCGTGACGAGCTTGCGCCCCATCGGCAACCAGTCGAGCGCGTTGCGCAGGTGCTCGCCGACGGCGCCCTTCATCGTCGGCGCGGCGGCGATCACGCCGTCCAGCGACCCGTGCTCCTGCAGCCACTTGACGGCCGTCTTCGGGCCGACCTTGTTGACACCGGGCACGTTGTCGACGGTGTCGCCGATCAGCGAGAGGTAGTCGATGATGCGATCGGGCGGCACGCCGAACTTGGCCAGCACGCCGGCGGTGTCCAGCGTCTCGTTGCTCATCGTGTTGATCAGCGTGACGTGGTCGTCGACCAGCTGCGCCATGTCCTTGTCGCCGGTGGAGATCACCGTCTTCCAGCCCAGCGACGTGGCCGTGCGCGCCAGCGTGCCGATCGCGTCGTCGGCCTCGATGCCCGGCACCATGATGATGGGCCAGCCCAGCATCGCGACCACGGCGTGGATCGGCTCGACCTGCTTGGCCAGGTCCTCCGGCATCGCGGAGCGGTTGGCCTTGTACTCGGGGTACCAGTCGTCGCGGAAGGTCTTGCCCTTGGCGTCGAACACGCAGGCCGCGTAGTCGGCGCCGATCTGCTCGCGCAGCAGCTTCATCATCGCGACCATGCCGCGGATCGCGCCGGTGGGCTCGCCGCCCGGGCCGCGCAGGTCGGGCATCGCGTGGTAGGCGCGGTAGAGGTAGCTGGAGCCGTCCACCAGCAGCAGGGTTTTCTCGGTCATGGCGCGCATTGTGCCGGCTGGACCGGGACCCCGCGGGCGCCGGTCGGGCCCTCGCGCGGCTGCGCCCTGCTCGACAGCCAGGCTTCGGTATCCGCGAAGTCCTGGCGGGAGCGAGCGATTAGAATGGCTGCATGACCGCCCGCCTCGCTTCGACCCTCGCAATCGCCACGCTGCTGGCGCTGGCCGGCACGTCCGCCGTCGCGCAGCACAACCCGAAGCCGGCGCCGGCGCACGAGCCCGAGGCGGCGTCCGCGCCGAAGGCGAGCGTCGACCCCGTCACCGGCGCCCTGGTCGACGAGGCGCCGCCGGTGCCGAGCAAGGACGCGAAGGTCGAGCACCTCGTGTCGGAAGACTCGCAGGTGCGCATCGAGGAAGTGCGCGTGCGCGGCGTCACCAAGAAGATCACGGTGCACTCCAAGATCACGGGCGACAGCTACGACATCCAGCCGCGCGATCCCAGCCTGGCGCCGGAGCACGACAAGGCCGCCGGCATGCGCACGTTCACGTTCGGCTTCTGAGCCGTGCAGGGCGCGCCCACCGCGCGTGACGCCGCCACCGGCGCCGCCTCCCACCGAGACTCCTGATGGCCGTCTACACCGAAGTCGACGCCGGCACGGCGGCCGCGCTGCTGCGCACGCTGGACGCGGGCACGCTCACCTCGATGCACGGCTGCGCCGGCGGCATCGAGAACACCAACTACTTCGTCCACACCGACAAGGGCGACTGGGTGCTGACGGTGTTCGAGCGCCTGGGCTTCGACCAGCTGCCGTTCTACCTCGGCCTGATGCAGCACCTGGCGCGCAAGGGCCTGCCGGTGCCCGAGCCGCGCACCGATGCGTCCGGCAACTTCCTGCACACGATCGCCGGCAAGCCGGCGTCGCTCGTCACGCTGCTGCCGGGCGCGAGCATCGAGGCGCCGATGCTCGCGCACTGCTCGCTGCTGGGCGTCACGCTGGCGCACCTGCACACCGCGGCGCTCGACTTCCCGCTGCAGCAGCCCAACCTGCGCGGCCTGCAATGGTGGGAGAAGACGGTGCCCGTCGTGCAGGCGCACGTCGGCCCCGAGCTGGCGCAGCGCCTGGCCGAGGAGCTCGACTTCCAGCAGCGCTTCCACGCCGCCGCCAGCACGCAGTCGCTGCCCAAGGGCCCGGTGCACGCCGACCTGTTCCGCGACAACGCGCTGTTCGACGGGCCGCCCGACTCGCCGCGGCTGTCGGGCGTGTTCGACTTCTACTTCGCGGGCGTGGACCACCACGTCTTCGACCTGGCCGTGTGCGTCAACGACTGGTGCATCGACCTGGACACCGGTCGCCTGGAGCCCGAGCACGCCGAGGCGCTGCTGCGCGCGTATCACCTGCATCGCCCGATGTCGCCCGCCGAGCTGCGCGCGCTGCCCGGCATGCGGCGCGCCGCGGCGCTGCGGTTCTGGTTGTCGCGCCTGGCCGACTGGTACCTGCCGCGCGAGGCCGCGCTGCTCAAGCCCAAGGATCCGACGCACTTCGAACGCGTGCTCCTGGACTGCATCGAGAACCCCTGGCATCCGACGCTCTGAGATGATGCCCACCTGCCGACGCCGCCACGACGCGCGGCCGGCGCCGATGCGATGACCCCGACTCCCATCATCCGAATCCGCAACGTCCCGGCGCTGGCCGGCCTGCGCTGGATCCGCCTGGCGCTGCGGGCGTTCGCGCGCCAGCCCGCCGGCTTCATGGGCATGTTCGGCCTGTACCTGCTGGCGGTGCTGGTGCTGTCGATCCCGCTGTCGCTGCTGGTGCCGCTGGCCGAGGCGCTGCACCTCGACCCCACCGTGGCCGGCTCGCTGAACCTCGCGGCGATGCCGCTGCTGTCGCTCGCGTTCATGCTGGCCACGCAGTCCGTCACCAACGACCTGCGCATCCGGCCGGGCCTGCTGGTGGCGCCGCTGCAAGGCTCGCCGCAGGGGCGCCGCTCGCTGGCCGTGGTCGGCCTGGCCTACTACGCCGTCTTCATGCTGGCCTGGTTCGTGGGCAACGCCATCGACGGCGGCGAGCATGTCAGGTGGTTCACCGACCACGCGATCGCGCCGCCCGACGGCAAGGGGCCGCCGACGCTGACGCCACTGAGCGACGCGGCCCGCGCGGCCGTCCTCGTGAAGACGGCCATCGTCGCCCTCGGCTCGATTCCGCTGTGGCACGCGCCGCCGTTGATCCACTGGGGGCGCTACGGCGCGGCCAAGGCGATGTTCGCGAGCGTCGTGGCGCTGTGGCGCACGCGCGCGGCGCTGACCGTCTTCGCGCTCGGCTGGTTCGCGCTGCTGCTGGGCATCGCCACCGTGCTGACGGTGCTGGCGCTCGTGTTCGCCAGCTCGGTGCTGTTCCTCGCCTTCGGGCTCGCGCTGCTGTGGGCGTTCTCGGCGCTGTTCTACGTGACGCTGTGGTTCGGCTTCGTCGACACCTTCGAGATCAGCTCGCCCGTGCCGTTCCGCACGGTCATAGCGTCCGAAGACCCGCCGGCCCCCTGACAAACCCGCGAATTCCCCCGGGAGAGGGGCGACAGGCACGGCCGTTTCGGATTCAATCCGGGCTCGCGCCGCGCGCGCCCTGCAACTGCCAAGCCACCGGATGAAGACCACAGAGACGATCCACAAGCTGAGCAAGCTCGCCCACTCGCACGGCCCGCTGCCAACGGGTCGCGGCATGGGCTCCGGGGTCGTCGCGCTGATCCTGGGCATCCTGTGCTTCCTGGGCGTGCTGGCGTTCCACTTCCCGCAGTACCTGTCCACGCCGGAGCTGCGCAAGTCCTACGACGTCGCCACGATCCGGCTGATCATGTACTGGGCGATGGTCGTGGCCGGCGGCATCTCGCTGTACAACATCCTGTTCGCGCGCACCCGCTGGCTCGCGGCGTCGGCGTTCTTCCTCGTCGCGGCCTCCGCGCTGCTGGGCGGCGCGAAGGTGCCGGTGAGCAGCTTCCCAGACCACACGCCCTACATCGGCCTGGACTGGTTCATCCTCGACCTGCTGGGCTCGTCGCTGATCTTCGTGTTCATCGAGAAGCTGTTCGCGCTGCGCCGAGAGCAGCCCGTCTTCCGCGCCGAATGGCAGGTGGACATGCAGCACTTCATCGTCAACCACATGATCGTCGGCTTCATCCTGCTGGCGACCAACCTGCTGGTGCACAAGCTGTTCGGCTGGGCGGCCAAGGACGGCATCCAGGCCTGGGTGCGCGACCTGCCCTACCCGATCGCGCTGTTCCTGATCATCCTGGTGGCCGACCTGGTGCAGTACGCCACGCACCGCGCATACCACGAGGTGCCGACGCTGTGGCGGCTGCACGCGGTGCACCACAGCGTCAAGAGCATGGACTGGCTGGCCGGCTCGCGCCAGCACGTCCTGGAGCTGCTGATCACGCGCACGCTGGTGCTCGCGCCCATCTTCGTGCTGGGCTTCGACAAGGGCGTGATCGACACCTACATCGTGATCGTCGGCTTCCAGGCGGTGTTCAACCACGCCAACGTCAGCGTGCGGCTGGGGCCGCTGCGCTACCTGATCGTGACGCCCAACTTCCACCACTGGCACCACTCGCAGGACGACGAGGCGATCGACAGGAACTACGCCGCGCACTTCGCGTTCATCGACTACCTGTTCGGCACGGCGGTGAAGTCGGACCGCAGGTGGCCCGACCGGTACGGCGTGGTGGGCGACTACGTGCCCGACGGTTTCTGGAAGCAGGTGAAGTTCCCGTTCACCTGGAAGGGCTGACGCGCGTTCAGCGCTTGCCGGCGGCCCGGTCGGCCTCGACGTGGCGGCGCATCGCCTTCGCGTCCTCGGCCTTCGGATCGAGCGCCAGCACCTTGTCCAGCGACGCCAGCGCATCGTCGAGGCGGCCGGCTCGCGCCTGCATCGCCGCGAGGTTGAACCAGCCGGACGCGAACTTCGGGTCGAGCGCCACCGAGCGCTCGTAGAACCCGGTGGCCGCCGCCACGTCGTGGCGCGCCTCGGCCAGCGCGCCAAGGCTGTACACCGGCAGCGGACTGGCCGGCGCCAGCGCCTGCGCCCGCTCGTAGGCGGCCTGCGCCAGCTCCGGATGCCCGAGCTGCGCCTGCGCGGTGCCGACGTTGATCTCGGCCTGGAACAGCTTCGGATCCGCGGCCAGCGCGCGCCGCGCCCACTCGATCTCGTCGTGGTAGCGGCCCTGCCGGCCGTTCAGGCCGGCGATGGTGCTCAGCGCCAGCGCGTTCTGCCTCGGGTACTTGCGACCGATCTCCACGCAGACCGCGATGGCGCTGCGGAATCGTCCGGCGTCCTCGAGCACGTGCTCGCGCTTCCACAGCGTGCTGGACTCGACCGTCTCGTGCAAGCCGGTCTCGTCGATGACGTCCTGCGCCGCGGCCGTCGCGAGCCAGGCCATGCACGCCAGCGCCGCGAAGATGCGCCCGCGCCTCACGCCGCCACCTTGCGCGCCATCCAGATCTCGCCCAGCGACGCGCCGTCGATGACGAACATGTCGGGCCGACCGCCCTGCATCAGGAAGCCCTCGCGGCGATAGAGCGCCACGGCGGCCTCGTTGATCGACAGCACCTGCAGGTCGATCCAGCGCAGCCCTTGCGCGGCCGCCCACGCGTTCGCGTGCGCGAGCAGGCGCGTCGCGAGCCCGATGCGGCGCACGTCGTGCCGCACGCCCATGCCCAGCAGGCAGCGGTGACTCGCGAACTCGTTCGAGTGCGCGCGCAGGTCGACGTGGCCCGCGACGCCGCCGCGGGCGTCGCGCGCGATCCAGCCGCGGCGCCAGCCGGGCGCGCCGTCGGCCGCGGAAAAGCCCGTGCGAAACGCATCGCGCCGCGCCTGCGGCACGCCGGCGTCCGTGGGCGCCATCGGCTGGAACCACTTGCCGTCGCGGCCGTTCTCGGCGAGTTGCTCGCCCAGGTAGGCGAAGAACGCATCGATGTTGGACGCGGTGATCGGCTCGATGACCACGCTCGCCGCATCGACGACGGCCGCCGCGGCCACCGGCTCGTGGCCCATCCACTGCGCCCAGGTCAGCGGCGACCAGCCGCCGCCCGGCTGCATCGGCACCGGCGGCGGCAGCGGCGTGCGCGGACGCAGCGGCCGCTTGGGCAGCAACGGGCGCTTGGGGTTCATCGGCGGCTTGGGCCGCATGCCGGTCGTGGGCCGCGCACCGGTCAGCCACGCCACGACCTTGCCGTCGGCATCGAGGAAGCTGCCGCCCTGCAGCGGCCCGAGCCAGCGGCCGCTCGGCGCGAAGACGTTCTCGCGGTCGTGGAACGCGATCCAGTCGTTGGACAGGTCGAACAGGTACGTGCCGTCGAAGAAGCCGACGAGCCGCACGTTGGCGTCGAAGATGGGCGTCATGGGTGGGCGCAGTCTCGCACGCGCCCGCGGCGCGCGCGACCCCCAACGCGCTCAGTCCACGCGCGTCAGTCCACCGGCGTCAACTTGGCCACGCTGAGCGCCAGCCACTTCATGCCGTGGCGGCCGAAGTTGACCTGCGCGCGCGCCTCCTCGCCCGAGCCTTCGAGCGTGACGATCACGCCCTCGCCGAACTTGGTGTGGAACACCGACTGGCCCTGGCGCAACTGGTGGCCGTTGCTCGACGCGGTGCGGCTGTCCTGCATCGCCTTGGGCACCGGCGGGCTGCTGCTCGCCACGCGGCCGGCGCCGATCATCGAGCCCAGGCCCGAGCCGCGGTCCCAGGCCTGCTTGTACTCGCGCGAATAGCCCGAGCCGAAGGCCTGGTTGCGCGGCGTGAGCCAGCGCAGGTTGGCCTCGGGCAGTTCGTCGACGAAGCGGCTCTTGACGTTGTAGCGCGTCTGGCCGTGCAGCAGCCGCGTCTGGCTGAAGCTGAGGTACAGGCGCTTGCGGGCGCGCGTGATCGCCACGTACATCAGGCGCCGCTCCTCCTCCAGGCCGTCGTTGGACTGCAGCGAGTTCTCGTGCGGGAACAGGCCCTCTTCCAGGCCGGTGATGAACACGGAGTCGAACTCCAGGCCCTTGGCCGAGTGGATCGTCATCAGCTGGATGGCGTCCTGGCCGGCCTGGGCCTGGTTGTCGCCGGCCTCCAGCGAGGCGTGCGTGAGGAAGGCCGCCAGCGGCGACATGATCTCGCCGGTCTCGGCGTCGGGCGTGGTGGGGGCGTCCAGCACGAGGCCGGGCACGTCGCGCGAGGCGTTGCGCTGCGCGAGCGCGCCGGGCGACAGCTCGTCGACCGGCAGCGCCACCGCGTCGCGGCCGAAGCCCTCCTGGGTGACGAAGGCCTCGGCGGCATTCATCAGTTCCTCCAGGTTCTCGACGCGGTCGGCGCCGTCCTTGTCGGCGCGGTAGAAGTCGATCAGGCCGGTGTCGGCCAGCATGTGCTCGATGATGTCGCGCAGCGTCATGCCGCGCGTGGCGTCCTGCATGCGCTGCACGAGGCCCGTGAACGCGGCCAGGTTCGTGCCGCCCTTGCCGGCCACGCTGCCCACGCTCTGGAACAGGCTGCGGCCGGTCTGGCGCGCCGAGTCCTGCAGCAGCTCGATGGTGCGTGCGCCGATGCCGCGCGCCGGGAAGTTGACGACGCGCAGGAAGCTCGTGTCGTCGTTCGGGTTCTCGATCAGCCGCAGGTACGACAGCGCGTGCTTGACTTCGGCGCGCTCGAAAAAACGCAGGCCGCCGTACACCCGGTACGGTATGCCGGCGTTGAACAGCGCCGACTCGATCACGCGCGACTGCGCGTTGCTGCGATAGAGCACCGCGATCTCCGAGCGCGCCGTGCCGGCGCGATGCAGCTGCTGCGCCTCGTCGAGGAACCACTGCGCCTCGGCGAAGTCGCTGGTCGACTCGAACACGCGCACCGGCTCGCCCGGGCCCTGGTCGGTGCGCAGGTTCTTGCCCAGGCGCTTCGAATTGCGGTCGATCAGGTGGTTGGCGGCGTCCAGGATGTTGCCGAAGCTGCGGTAGTTCTGCTCCAGCTTGATGACCTTGTCGACCTTGAACTCGCGCTCGAAGTCGGCCATGTTGCCCACGAGCGCGCCGCGAAAGCCGTAGATGCTCTGGTCGTCGTCGCCCACCGCAAACACCGCGCCGTGCGGGCCCGCGAACATCTTCAGCCAGGCGTACTGCAGGCGGTTGGTGTCCTGGAACTCGTCGACCAGGATGTGCTGGAAGCGGTGGCGGTAGTGCTCGCGCAGCGCCTCGTTGTCGCGCATCAGCTCGAACGCGCGCAGCAGCAGCTCGGCGAAGTCGACCACGCCCTCGCGGTTGCACTGGTCTTCATACGCCTGGTAGATCTCCACCAGCTTCTGCGTCTGGCCATCGTGGATCTCGACGTCCTTGGGGCGCAGGCCGTCCTCCTTCGCGCCGGCGATGAACCACGTCACCTGCTTGGGCACGAAGCGCTCCTCGTCGAGCTGCATCGCCTTGATGATGCGCTTGACGGCCGACAGCTGGTCGGACGAATCCAGGATCTGGAAGCCCTGCGGCAGGCCGGCGAGCTTCCAGTGCGCGCGCAGGAAGCGGTTGCACAAGCCGTGGAAGGTGCCGATCCACATGCCGCGCACGTTGATCGGCAGCATCGCCGACAGCCGCGCCAGCATCTCCTTGGACGCCTTGTTGGTGAAGGTGACGGCCATCAGCCCGCCGGGCGACACCTGGCCCGTCTGCAGCAGCCAGGCGATGCGGGTGGTGAGCACGCGCGTCTTGCCCGATCCGGCGCCGGCCAGGATGAGCGAGGGCCGCGCGGGCAGGGTCACCGCGGCCAGTTGCTCGGCGTTCAGCCCGCGGAGCAACCGGTCGGCGCTGGGGGCTTCGTGATCGGCGTCAGAATGCTGGATATGCATCCACCCATTTTAGGTTCTGCGGCCCGCCTCGGCCGTCTTTCGCTGGTCGGTGCCGGGCTGCTGGCGGCCGCGCTGGCCGCGGCGGCCCCCAAGTCGCCGCCGGGCGTCGCGAAGAATTGCCCGGCGCGCGCGACGCTGCTGGTGGAGCACTTCATCGGCGCCGACTGCCTGGCGTGCTGGCAGGTCGCGCCGCCGGGGCTGGGGGCGATGCCCGTCGGGCCCAGGGAATGGAGCCTGGACTGGATCGCGCCGACCGCCGACGACGCCGCGATGGCGGCGGGCGCGCTGCCCGAGGCCGCCGAACGGCTGGCGCGCGTGAACGCCGACCTGCCCGCGCGCATGGCCAGCGCGCCGGCGGCGTTCGACAGCGTCACCGCGCTCGCCCGGCCCGCGCCGGGGCGCCGCTTCTCCGTGCACTCCAGCCTGCCGCACAACGGCTACATGGGCGTGCAGATGCACGCCACGGGCGTCTGGCCCGCCGGCAGCACGGGCTGGATCGCGCTGGTCGAACAGGTCGACGCCGGCGTGCGCGACACGCGGATCCCGCGCCGCCTGGTGCGCGTGCTGGTGGGCCCCGTGGCACTGCCCGCCGGCCCGGGCGCGAGGAATGCCGTGGCGCCGCTGTACGGGCTGCGCTGGCCCGAGAACGCCCACGCCGAGAACCTGATCGCCACTGCCTGGGTGGAGGACGCGGGCGGCCGCATCACGCAGGTCGCCACCGACCGCTGCGCCGACCCGAAGTAACGAAAGAGCCCGCCATGGAAATCTTCGACTACGACAACATCCTGCTGCTGCCGCGCAAGTGCGTGGTCGACAGCCGCAGCGAGTGCGACACCTCGATGGAGTTCGGCCCGCACCGCTTCAAGCTGCCGGTGGTGCCCGCCAACATGAAGACGGTGCTGGACGAGCCGATCGCGCAGTTCCTCGCGAGCAACGGCTACTTCTACGTGATGCACCGCTTCGACCTGGACACCGTCGCCTTCGCGCGGACGATGCGCGACAAGGGGCTGCTCGTGTCGATCAGCGCCGGCGTCAAGCCCGAGGACCACGCGGTGATCGAGCGCCTCGCGTCCACCGGCGTCGGTGCCGACTACATCACCATCGACATCGCGCACGGCCATGCCGAGAGCGTCAGGAAGATGATCGCCCACATCAGGAAGACGCTGCCGCAGGCCTTCGTGATCGCGGGCAACGTGGGCACGCCCGAGGCCGTGATCGACCTGGAGAACTGGGGCGCCGACGCCACCAAGATCGGCGTGGGGCCGGGCAAGGTCTGCATCACGCGGCTGAAGACGGGCTTTGGCACCGGCGGCTGGCAGCTGTCGGCGCTCAAGTGGTGCGCGCGCGTGGCCACCAAGCCCATCATCGCGGACGGCGGCATCCGCCACAACGGCGACATCGCCAAGAGCCTGCGCTTCGGCGCCACGATGGTGATGATCGGCTCGCTGTTCGCCGGCCACGAGGAGAGCCCGGGCCAGACGGTGGAGGTCGACGGCAAGCTGTACAAGGAGTACTACGGCAGCGCGTCCGACTTCAACAAGGGCGAGTACCGCCACGTCGAGGGCAAGCGCATCCTCGAGCCGATCAAGGGCCGGCTGCCCGACACGCTGCGCGAGATGCAGGAAGACCTGCAGAGCTCGATCTCGTACGCGGGCGGCCGCTGCGCCGCCGACATCCGCAAGGTCAACTACGTGATCCTGGGCGGCGAGAACGCCGGCGAGCACCTGTTCATGTGACGGCCGCGCCGGCCGGCGCGCCGACTCCCCATTCGGGGGGATACCGACCCGCAGCGGGCCGCACGCGCGTTAGCATCCGTGCGGCAGGATGCGGCGCGCCCGTCGCCGTCCGCCAAGAGGCATCGATGAGGGAGGAACCATGACCGACGCCGGTACCCAGAACCCGTTCGCGCCGCCGCGCGCCAATGTGCAGGACGCCTATGCCGACGCCGCCGGCGAGGTGGTGACGGCCACGCGCATGTCGCGCTTCCTGGCCTTCCTGGTGGACGCGAGCCCCGGCTTCGTCGTCGTGATCCTAGCGCTGCTGATGGTGCCGGGCATCCTCACCGGCACCTTCGATCCCAAGGGCAGCGGCATGGCCGCCTTCGGCATCCTGATGATGGTGTTCGGGCTGTTCTGCCTGGGCTGGTTCATCTGGACGATCGTTCTGCTGTACCGCTACGGCCAGACGATCGGCAAGAAGGTGCTGAACATCCGCGTGGTGCGCATGGACGGCAGTCGCGTCTCGTTCCCGCGCTTCTTCTTCCTGCGCTGGCTGGGCATGGCCGTGGTCGGCGGCATCCTGGGCGGCATCTGCGGCGCGCTGCACATCCGCTACGTCGGCAACTCGATCGGTCTGATCGACGTGCTGTTCATCTTCGGCGCCGCGCACCGCTGCCTGCACGACTACATCGCCGACACGCAGGTCGTCACCGCCGAATCGTCCACCCACGCCACGCTGGAAGGCGCGCGCGGCCACTGAGCCAAGACGCCCCCGGCGTGACGTCGTTCACTCCCGCGTCGGGGTGGACGCAGCGACGCGGGGGCCGCGCGGTACGATGCGCGCAGCCCGCAGGCCACGCGACGACGCGGCCGCGTTCCAGCAGTCCGAGACAGGGAGAACGGACGATGTCCGGCGTCATTGAACAGAACCGCTTCGCGCCGCCGCGCGCGGGCGTCGAGGATTCGGCCGATGCGCAGGCCGGCATGGTCGACGCCGACCGCGGCGAGCGCTTCCTCGCCTCGCTGATCGACGGCCTGGTGCCGATCGTCGTGATCATCGCCGTGCTGGTGGTGGTGGCGATCCCGATCTACGAAAGCTACCAGCAGCAGTCGACGCCGGGCATCGAGCCGCCCGCGCTCGGCAGCGGCCACCACCCGGCCATGCTGTGGGCCTGGCTGGGCGGCTTCGCGCTGCTGGGCTACCTCGTCTACAGCGCCACGCTCGTCTACCTGTACGGCCAGACCTTCGGCAAGCGCGCGATGGGCATCCGCGTGGTGCGCATGGACGGCAGCCGCGTCGCGTTCAGCCGCTTCATCTTCCTGCGCTGGCTGCCGGTGGCGATCCTGGGCATGATCCCGTTCGTCGGCTGGATCGTGAACCTGGTCGACCCGCTGCTGATCTTCCGCGAGTCGCGCCAGTGCCTGCACGACGACTTCGCCGACACCCGCGTCGTCACCGCCGCGTCCTCGGCCGACGCCACGCTGCGCGGCGACCCGAAGTACGCCGGCGCGAACCTGCGCACGATCAGCTTCTGAGCCTCGACGGACACCGGCGCGCTCCTTGACGACGCTCGACACCAAGCTTCTCGCGGAAACCCCCGAGGGCATCGCCATCCTGCTGCGACCGGCGGGCGCGGTGCCGCGCGGGCTCGCGTACGGGCTGGACCTGTTCATCCGCTTCGTCGTGTGGGCAGTGGCGGCGGCGTTCCTGGCGCGCGTCAAGGGCATGGGCACCGGCCTGATGCTGATCAGCGCGTTCGCGCTCGAGTGGATCTACCCGATCGTGTTCGAGCTGCTGCCCGGCGCCGCGACGCCCGGCAAGCGCGCGATGGGCCTGCAGGTGATGATGGACACCGGCCTGCCCGTCACGCCGTCGGCCGCCGTCACGCGCAACCTGCTGCGCGTGGCCGACTTCATGCCCTTCATGTTCGCGTTCGGCCTGCTCTCGATGCTGCTGCGGGCCGACTTCAAGCGCCTGGGCGACGTCGTCGCGGGCACCGTCGTCGTCCACGCCGACCAGGTGCGCCTCGCCGGCGCGCTGCCCGAGGCCGAGCCGCTGGCGCCGCGCGTGCCGCTGACGCGCGCCCAGCAGGTCGCCATCCTGCACCTGGCGGGACGCGCGCGCCGGCTCACGTCCGAGCGCGTCGACGAGCTCGCCGCGCTGGCCGAGAACGCGCTGCCGCCGCCGGACTACGCGCCGGGCGGCGTCTCGCCGGCGCCGATCCGCCCGGGCCCGCGCCTGGCCGCGGTCGCGCAATGGCTGATGGGGCAGCGCTGATGGCCATGACACCCCGTCAATTCGAGGCCCGCTACGAGCCGGCCTGGGTCGAGCTGGAGCGCGGACTGAACGCGCTCGATGCCGGACGCCCGAGCCGCAGGAAGGCCGGGCCGTTCCCGACCGACGCCAACGAGGCGCCGGGCGCCGCGCGCGTCGCGCAGCTGTATCGCCAGTGCTGCGAGCACCTGGCTCTGGCGCGCGAGCGGGCCTATCCGGTGCACCTCGTCGCGCGCCTGGAGGCGCTCACCGCGCGCGCCCACCAGCGCATCTACCGCCGCCACGACTTCGGCCTGAGCGCGCTGCGCCACCTCGCGCTGCACCGCGCGCCGGCCGCCGTGCGCGCGCTGCGCTGGCACCTGCTGGTGGCCACGCTCGTGTTCGTGCTGCCCACCATCGTCGTGGGCGTGGCCACGTGGCTGGATCCGCACTTCGTGCTGACCGTGGTCGATGCCAAGCAGGTGCACCAGTTCGACGGCATGTACGGCCCGCAGGCCGGCGAGCACCTGGGCCGCACCTCGGGCGACGACTGGACGATGTTCGGCTTCTACATCATGAACAACGTCGGCATCGCGTTCCGCTGCTTCGCGGCCGGCCTGCTCCTGGGCGTGGGCAGCCTGTTCATGGTGGGCTACAACGGCCTGCTGGCGGGCGCGGTCGCGGGCTTTCTCGTGACTCGCGGCGACTCCGAACGCTTCTTCTCGTTCGTGGTGACGCACTCGGCATTCGAGCTCACCGCCATCGTGCTGTCCGGCGCGGCGGGCCTGAAGCTGGGCCACGCCATGCTCGCGCCCGGGCGCCTCACGCGCACGCAGGCGCTCATGCGCGCGGCGCGCGAGACGTCGCCGGTGGTGTTCTGCTTCACCGTGATGCTGTTCATCGCGGCGGCCCTCGAGGCGTTCTGGTCGTCCGCCGGCTGGATCGCGCCGGGCGTCAAGTACGCGGTGGGCGCCTGCTGCTGGGCGCTGGTCTTCGCCTACCTGGGCCTGCAGGGCAAGGGCCACGACGCCACGCTGCTGGAGGATCGCACGCGATGAAGGCCGAGCAGCTCCAGCTCGCGCTGCGGCCGCGGCCGGCCTACGAGGCGGTGGACCTCGGCGTGCGCATGACCCAGCGCAACGCGCGTTCGCTGCTGCGCGCCTACCTGCCGCTGGGCCTGCTGCTGGTGGTGGCCTGCGGCGCGACGATCGAGGTGGCGTACTGGCTGCCGTCCACGCTGCTGTGGTGGTTCAAGCCGTGGCTGGACCGCACGCTGCTGGACATCTACGCCCGCCAGGCCTTCGGCGACGAGACGACGTTCTCCGACGCCTGGGAGGCGCGCCGCCGCGCGCCGTGGATCCCGATGCTGGAATGGCTGACGATCTGGCGCCTGTCGTGCTGGCGCGCGTACTCGATGCCGGTGGGCCAGCTCGAGGGCCAGACCGGCTCCGCGCGGCGCCAGCGCGTCAAGGCCATCCTGCGCGCGCACCGCGGCGCCGCCACGATGATGCAGGGTACGTTCAGCTGGATCGAGTTCTTCCTGATGGCGGGCCTGGTGGCGCTGATCCCGTGGATGACGCCGGGCCTGCACCCGTTCGGCGACATCGAGTGGCTGGGCGACGACACGGTCGCGATCAAGCTGCTGCTGTACGTGGCGCACGCCGCCGCCGTGCTGTTCGTCGAGCCGTTCTTCGTCGCCGCGGGCTTCGCGATGTACCTCAACCGACGGGTCGAGCTCGAGGCCTGGGATGTCGAACAGGATCTGCGCCATGCGTTCGCCCCGCGCTGAGCTGCTGCGCGCGCTGCTGCTGGCCGCCGCCTGCGCTGCCGGCGCCGCGCAGGCGCAGGACACGGCCGATGCGCCCGACGCGGCGCCAGAGCCCGCGTCGGCGCCCGAGCCCGCGCTCATCGCCTCCGCGCCGGCCCCGTCGACCGACCCGCGTGCCCTCCGCATCGAGAAGGCGGTGGACGAGCTGCGCGCCGACCCGCTGCTCTCGGGCAAGCACAAGGAACGCCAGCTGCACTGGATCGACGACGACACGGACAAGAAGAAGAAGTCGCCTGGCTTCGATCCGTCGATCTTCGAATGGCTGGCGTCGCTGGCGCGCTTCATCAACGACACCAGCCGCTTCCTGCTCTGGGGCATCGTGGCGGTGCTCGTGGCGCTGGCGCTGGTCAGCGCGCGCCACGTCATCCAGCTGCGGGCGTTCCAGCGCCGCGCCAGGGCGGCGTCGGCGGTCAGCCACGTGCGCGACCTCGACGTACGCCCCGAGAGCCTGCCCGACGACGTCGGCGCCGCGGCCTGGGCGCTGTGGCAGGCCGGCCGCGTGCCCGAGGCGTTGTCGCTGCTGTACCGCGGCGCGCTGTCGCGGCTGATCCACCAGTACCGCGTCCCGATCACGTCGTCGGCCACCGAGGGCGAGTGCCTGGACCTCGCCCGGCCGCGCCTGGAGGCGCCCACGCTGCGCTACGTCACGCAGGTGGTGCGCGCCTGGGAGGCCAGCATCTACGGCGGCCGCGTGCTGTCCGCCGCGATGGGCGAGGCGCTGTGCTCGGGCTTCGGCCCGCGCCTGGACGGCCGCCCCGCGCCGGCGGGAGACGAGGCATGAAGGGGCCGGTCGTCGTGCGCGCGCTGCTGGCGCTGGTGCTGCTGGCGCTGGTCGCCCTCGTCGTGCACAAGACGCGCTGGGAAGAGGTGGAGGTCGACGACGAGGTGCGCGGCAAGGCGGCCACCGACAGCTACTACTCGCTGCGCCACGTGCTGCAGGGCGCCGGCGGCACGCTGCAGGTCGAGAGCTCTCTCGAGCCGCTGCCGCCGGTCGGCGCCACGCTGCTGCTCGAGTCGACGCTGTGGAACATCTTCCCCGAGCGCGAGGCGCGGCTGCGCGCGTGGGTCGAGAGCGGCGGCCACCTGGTGCTGCTGTCGCCGCACTCGCGCGGCGACGACGACGGCCTGCGCTGGGTGCCGCTGTCGTCGGTGGACCCGCGCCGCAAGCCGCTGGTCGATCCGAAGCGCGCCAAGCCTGCGTCGGACGCGGACTCTGACGACGAGGACGACGACGAGAGCGACGACGGCAAGGACAAGAACAAGGACGGCGACGCCTCGAAGCGCAAGCCGCCGCCGCAGCAGACGGAGCAGCAGCGCCGCCGCGCCGAGAAGGTGGCGCGCATCCTGGGCGTGAAGATCCCCGAGCGCGGCTGCGCGACGTTCACCGAGACCGCCGCCACCACCACGCCCGCCTTCGAGCCCGGCCGCTCGTACCGCGGCTGCACGCTCGCCGGCTCGCTGCGGCCGCTGAACCACGTCGTGCCCGGCTGGCTGCTGACCGGCCCGCGCGGCACGCTGGCGATGCGCGTGCCGGTGGGGCGCGGCGACGTCACGGGCGTGTCGCCGGCCCTCGTGCTCGGGAACCAGGAACTGCTCGAAGGCGACAACGCGCTGATCGCGGCCGCCGTGCTGCAGGTCGCGCCGGGACGCGCGCTGTGGATCGTCGAGGACGAGGCGCGCGAGCCGATCGCGCGCTGGCTGTGGCACGAGGCGCGCACGCCGCTCGTGCTCGCGCTGGCCGCCGTCGCGCTGGCACTGTGGCGCCTGCTGGTGCGCTTCGGCCCGCGCGAGGCCGTGCCGCCGCAGGCGCGCCGCTCGATGGGCGAGCAGGTGCGCGGCACCGGCCAGTTCATCGCCGGCACCGACGCCCGCGCGCTGCACGCCGCCACGCGCAAGGCCTTCGAGGACTCGGCGCGACCGCGCGTCGAGTCCTGGGCCGAGCGCGAGGACGCCGACCGCCTTGCCGCGCTCGCGCAGTCCCTGCCCGCCAATTCGATCGACGCCGCCGCGGTGCTCGCCTCCCTGCAGGTGGGCGCCGGCGCCACCAATGCCCAGATCCTGGCGGCGACCGCCGTCCTCGAGCAGGCCCGGCGCGCGATCCTGCGCGCGTCCGCCGCCCGCCCCACTCACTGACTCTTGCACACGGACCTCACCATGGCCATCGAACCCCAGGAACTCCAATTCATCGGCAGCGCGCTGGCGAAACTGCGGGCCGAGGTCGGCCGCGCGGTGGTCGGCCAGCAGGAGGTCATCGACCAGACGCTGGTGGCCTTCGTCGCCTCGGGCCACATCCTGTACGAGGGCCTGCCCGGCCTGGGCAAGACGCTGCTGGCACGCGCCCTGGCGCAGGCGATGTCGCTGCAGTTCTCGCGCGTGCAGTTCACGCCCGACCTGATGCCGTCCGACCTCACCGGCCACGCGATCCTCGAGCCTTCCAGCGACGGCGGCATCGGCCGGCTGCGCCTGCGCAAGGGCCCGATCTTCACCAACCTGCTGCTGGGCGACGAGATCAACCGCGCGCCGGCCAAGACGCAGAGCGCGCTGCTGGAGGTGATGCAGGAGCGCCAGGTCACGCTGGAAGGCCAGACGGTGTCGCTGCCGCGGCCGTTCATGGTGCTGGCCACGCAGAACCCGATCGACTCCGAGGGCACCTACCCGCTGCCCGAGGCGCAGCGCGACCGCTTCCTGTTCAAGATCGACATCGGCTTCCCGACGCAATCCGAGGAGGTCGACGTGGTCAAGGCCGCCACCGGCCACCAGGTGGGCGACGCGCTGCCGCTGGACAAGGTGCAGCGCTGCCTGACGGAAGCCGACGTCGCGCGCCTGCAGCAGACGGTCAGCGCGGTGATGATCGACGACCGCGTGGTCGACTACGCCGTGCGCCTGGCGCGCGCCACGCGCGGCGCGGTGGGCCTGGGCAACGGCGCGGGCTCGCGCGGCGCGATCGCGCTGGTGCGCGCGGCGCGCGCGGCGGCGCTGATCCAGGGCCGCGACTACGCCACGCCCGACGACGTCAAGCGCCAGGTGCTGCCGGCGCTGCGCCATCGCGTGGTGCTGTCGCCCGACGCGCAGCTCGAAGGCCGCGCGGTCGACGACGTGCTGCGCGAGATCGGCGCGCGCGTCGACGCGCCGCGGCTGTAAGACCGGGGGACGCGCGTGGCCCGCCTGCTGCTGCCCGCCCGGCGCACCGTGTATGCGGTGGCCGCGATCGCCACCGTCACCGCCGTCGCGCTGCTGGCGGCCAAGTGGCGCGACCTCGCCAACGTGCCGGTCGCCACGGTCGGCACGTCGCTGGCCGGCGCGCTCGCGGCACTGTTCGTGGCGGACGTCGCGATGACCCTGTCGCAACTGCGCCGCCATCCGATCGTGTTCGAGCGCCAGATGCCCAGTGCCTTCGCGCTCGGCCAGCCGCACGGGCTCACGGTGACGCTGGCGCACGAGGGCGAGCAGCCATGGACGCTGGAGCTGTTCGACCACGTGCCCGCCACGATGACGCAGCGCCTGCTGCCGGCTCGCGTCGTGCTGCCCGCCAGGAGCAGGCTGGACGTGCGCTACGAGATCACGCCGACGCAGCGCGGCAAGGTCGTGTTCGCGCCCGCCGCGATCCGCGTGCGTTCGCGGCTGGGCCTGGCCGACCTGCAGCTGCGCGTGGGCGAGTCGCAGGACGTGCACGTCTACCCGAACTTCGCGGCGCTGTCGCGCTACGCCTGGCTGGCCGGCGACCGAAGGCTCGCGGAGATCGGCATCAAGACCTACGCCGCGCGCGGCGCCGGCACCGACTTCAAGCAGCTGGGCGAGTACGTGCCGGGCATGCCCACGCGCCACATCGACTGGAACGCGTCGATGCGCCATCGCCGCCCGGTGGTGCGCGAGTTCCAGGACGATCGCGACCAGTCCGTCGTCTTCCTGCTGGACTGCGGCCGCCGCATGCGCGCTGATGAAGGGCCCCCGCTCGCGGGGTACCGCGAGCAGCCCCCCAAGGGAGCGCGCGGCCTTGCTCCGGAGCGGCCCAGCGCGGCGGCCGCGGGCTCGCGTATCGGAGGCAGCCACTTTGACCAGGCGCTCAACGCCGCGATGCTGCTGGCCTACGTCGCGCTCAAGGACGGCGACGCCGTGGGCGCGCTGACCTTCGGCCACGACGCGTCCGAGCAGCGCCACTTCGCCCCCGCCAAGGGCATGGCCGCGCTCAACACGCTGGTGGCGCGCCTGCACGACATCGAACCCAGCCCGACGCACTCGGACTACCTGGCCGCCGCGCGCGACCTGATGCTGCGCGTGCGCCGCCGCTCGCTGATCGTGGTGCTGACGAACTTCCGCGACGAGGACTGCGAGGAGCTGGAGGACGCGCTCAAGCTGATGCGCACGCGCCACCTGGTGCTGCTGGCGAGCCTGCGCGAAGGCGTGGTCGCGGAGATCGCGGCGCAGCCGCTGGACGAGCCGCGCGACATCGTCGACGTCGCCTCCGCGCACTGGTTCGAGAACGCGCGCGCCGAGGCCTTCCGTCGCCTGGCGGGCAAGAACCAGCTGCTGGTCGACACCGAGCCCGAGCACCTGCCCGCGGCGCTGGTCAACCGCTACCACGCGGTCAAGCGGGCGCGGCTGCTCTGACGCGAACGGCCGGGGCGTGCCACACTGCGCCCCATGACCGCCGCCCTCACCCTCTTCGTCGACGCCCAGTACGCCAGCCCGTACGCGATGTCCGCCTTCGTGGCGCTGTCGGTCAAGCAACTGGACTTCACGCTGCGCACGCTCGACCTGTCGGCCGCCGCCCACCACGCGCCGGAATTCGCCGGCCTGTCGCGGACGCGCCGCGTGCCCACGCTGGTGCACGGCGACTTCGCGTTGTCGGAGTCGTCGGCCATCGCCGAGTACGTCGACGAGGTCTTCCCCGGCGCGCCGCTCTACCCGGCCGACCCGAGGCTGAAGGCCCGCGCGCGCCAGGTGCAGGCCTGGCTGCGCAGCGACCTGATGCCGATCCGCATGGAGCGCTCCACCGAGGTCGTGTTCTACGGCGCACCGGCGCCGGCGCTGTCGGCCGTGGCCGAGGCCGCCGCCAGCAAGCTGTTCGCCGCCGCCGACTCGCTGCTGCCCGCCGGCCGGCAGCACCTGTGCGGCGACTGGAGCATCGCCGACGTCGACCTCGCGCTGATGCTCAACCGCCTCGTGCTGAACGGCGACGCCGCGCCGCCGCGCCTGGCCGAGTACGCGCGCCGGCAGTGGGCGCATCCGGCGGTGCAGCGCTGGGTAGCGTTCGAGCGGCCGCCGCTTTGAACGTCCCGGCCTTGGCCGCGGCATCGCGCGCCCGGCGCTGACGCGTCGCGCGGCGCGTCTCGAAGTCCCGCTCTACGGCGCGCGGCCACGCGCCGCCTACAATCGAAGGTCGTCCCCGACAGCCGGCCCGCCCGTGCGCTGGCGCCGCTGTCCAGGCCTGAAATCCACCGTTGAGCCGTCCCATGTCCGAACTCGCCAAGTCCTTCGAACCCGCTGCCATCGAAGCCCGCTGGGCGCCGCTGTGGGAACAGGCCGGCGTCTACGAACCCACGCTGGATCCGGCCAAGCCGTCGTTCTCGATCCAGCTGCCGCCGCCCAACGTCACGGGCACGCTGCACATGGGCCACGCGTTCAACCAGACCATCATGGACTCGTTGACGCGCTACCACCGCATGCGCGGCTTCAACACGCTGTGGGTGCCGGGCACCGACCACGCGGGCATCGCCACGCAGATCGTGGTGGAGCGCCGGCTGCAGGACCAGGGCCTGTCGCGCACCGAGCTGGGCCGCAAGAACTTCGTCGCGCGCATCTGGGAATGGAGGGAGGAGTCCGGCTCCACCATCACGCGCCAGATGCGCCGCATGGGCGATTCGGTGAGCTGGAAGCACGAGTACTTCACGATGGACGAGGGGCTGTCCAAGACCGTCACCGAGACCTTCGTGCGCCTGTACGACGAGGGCCTGATCTACCGCGGCCGCCGCCTCGTGCACTGGGATCCGGTGCTCAAGTCGGCGGTGTCCGACCTCGAGGTCGACAGCAAGGAGGAGGACGGCTTCCTGTGGCTGGTGCGCTACCCGCTGGCCGACGGCTCGGGCGACCTCACCGTGGCCACCACGCGCCCCGAGACGATGCTGGGCGACACCGCGCTGATGGTCAACCCGGCCGACGAGCGCTACACCGCGCTCGTGGGCAAGGAAGTGGTGCTGCCGCTGGTGGGCCGCAAGATCCCCGTGATCGCCGACGACTACGTCGATCGCGAGTTCGGCACCGGCGTGGTGAAGGTCACGCCCGCGCACGATGCCAACGACTACGCCGTCGGCGAGCGCCACGGCCTGCCCACCATCGGCGTGATCGCGCTCGACGCCACGATCAACGAGAACGCGCCCGAGCAGTACCGCGGGCTCGACCGCTTCGTCGCGCGCAAGCGCATCGTGGCCGACCTCGACGCGCAGGGCTTCCTCGTGGAGACGCGCAAGCACAAGCTGATGGTGCCGCGCTGCGAGCGCACGGGCCAGGTGATCGAGCCGATGCTCACGAACCAGTGGTACGTGGCGATGAGCCGGGCCGGGGCGGACGGCACGTCCATCGCCGACAAGGCCATCCAGGCCGTGGCCGACGGCCGGGTGAAGTTCCACCCCGAGCAGTGGGTCAACACGTACAACCACTGGATGAACGACATCCAGGACTGGTGCATCTCGCGCCAGCTGTGGTGGGGCCACCAGATCCCGGCCTGGTACGCGGACGACGGCCGCATCTTCGTGGCGCGCAGCGACGAGGAAGCCGCGCAGAAGGCCGCGGCCGCGGGCTACACCGGCAGGCTGGTGCGCGACGAGGACGTGCTCGACACGTGGTACTCGTCGGCGCTGGTGCCGTTCTCCACGCTGGGCTGGCCCGGGAAGACGATCGAGCAGGAGCTGTTCCTGCCGTCGTCGGTGCTCGTGACGGGCTACGACATCATCTTCTTCTGGGTCGCCCGGATGATCATGATGACCACGCACTTCACGGGCAAAGTGCCGTTCAGGGACGTCTACATCCACGGCCTCGTGCGCGACGCGCAGGGCCAGAAGATGTCCAAGTCCGAGGGCAACGTGCTGGACCCGGTCGACCTGATCGACGGCATCGCGCTGGAGCCGCTGCTGGAAAAGCGCGTGGTGGGCCTGCGCCGCCCCGAGACGGCGCCCAAGGTGCGCGAGAACACGAAGAAGGAATTCCCCGAGGGCATCCCGTCGTACGGCGCGGACGCGCTGCGCTTCACGTTCGCGGCGCTTGCCACGCTGGGCCGCAACATCGCGTTCGACTCCAAGCGCTGCGAGGGCTACCGCAACTTCTGCAACAAGCTCTGGAACGCCACCAAGTTCGTGCTGATGAACTGCGAGGGCCAGGACTGCGGGCTGCTCGAGGGCGACAAGACGCCCTGCCCGCCCGGCTACAACAAGTTCAGCCAGGCCGACCGCTGGATCACCAGCCTGCTGCAGCAGGCCGAGGCCGACGTCGCCAAGGGCTTCGCCGAGTACCGCCTCGACAACGTCGCCAACACGATCTACCAGTTCGTGTGGACGGAGTACTGCGATTGGTACATCGAGATCGCCAAGGCCCAGCTCGCCGAGGCCAAGGCCGCCGGCGACGAGGCCGCCGCGCGCGGCACGCGCCGCACGCTGATCCGCACGCTGGAGACGGTGCTGCGCCTGCTGCACCCGGTCACCCCGTTCGTGACGGCCGAGCTGTGGGAGACGGTCGCCCCGATCGCCGGCCGCGCGCCCGCGCCGGGCCAGACGATCGCCACCGCGGCCTACCCGGTCGCGCAGCTCGAACGCGTGGACGACGCGGCCTGCGCGTGGGTCGAGCGCGTCAAGGCCCTGATCGGCGCCTGCCGCAGCGTGCGCAAGCAGATGAACCTGTCCGACGCCGAGCGCATGCCGCTGCTGACGCACGGCGACGCCGAGTTCGTCGCGCAGGCCACGCCGCTGCTCAAGGCGCTGGCCAAGGTCGGCGAGGTGCGCGTGATCGCCGACGAGGCCGCGTTCACCGACGCGACCAAGCTGCTGCCGGTGGCGGTCGACGGTCCGGTGCGCCTCGCGCTGCAGGTCGAGATCGACGTCGGCGCCGAACGCGAGCGCATCACCAAGGAAGTGACGCGCCTGGAGATCGAGATCGAGAAGGCCAACAAGCAGCTGGGCAACGAGAACTTCGTCTCGCGTGCCAAGCCCGAGGTCGTCGAGCAGATGCGCACGCGCCTGGCCGGCTTCGTCGAGACCGTGGCGCGCCTGAAGACGCAGCTCGGGCAGCTGGGCGGCTGAGGCCGTCTCGCTGCAAATGAAAAGGCGCTGCCGCGGCAGCGCCTTTTTTCATGTGCGCGGAAGAACAACGGGCCCGGCGCTGCCGCTCGCGTCTCTCCTCGAAATTCAAGGGAGCGGCCGATCCGGCTTCGCCGGTCGGCTCGCGGCCGGCCCCTCGGGGGCAGGGAGCGCGAGCGACCATGGGGCCGTCACCTCCGCCGCAGGAAGTGGATGTATTCCGCCGACTCCTGGTGCTGCTCGAGCAGCTCGTTGCCCGTCTGGCGCGCGAACGCCTGGAAGTCGCGCGTGGAACTCGGGTCGGTGGCCACGACCTTCAGGATCTCGCCGCTCTGCATCTCGGCCAGCGCCTTCTTGGCCTTCAGGATGGGCAGCGGGCAGTTCATGCCGCGCGTATCGATTTCCTTGTGGGCTTGCATGGGGTGGTCTCGTTGGCGTGCCGCCGATTCTATGCCGCGTCCGGCTTGGGGGCCGCCTGCGCGGCGCGCTCCTCGAAGCTCATGAAGCGCGGCTCGATGCCGCGCGAGCGCTGCCACTTGGCCAGTGCGTAGCCGGTGCCGGCGGGCCAGCTGACGATGTCGGCCGGCGCCATCAGCTTGTACTCGGCCAGCTCGGGCGACAGCCGGATCTCGCCGCGCGCCACCACGTGGTACGCGACGATCACCTGGTTCATGCGCTGGAAGTCCCACACGCCCACGAGGTCGACCGAGTCGACGGTGAGCGCCGTCTCCTCCAGCACCTCTCGCGCGATGCCGTCCTCGGGCGTCTCGCCGGCCTCCATGAAGCCGGTGATCAGCGCGAACATGCGGCCCGGCCACGCGGCATTGCGGGCGAGCAGGACCTGGCCGTCGCGGTCGGCGCACTCGACGATGGCGGCGAGCACCGGCGTCGGGTTGTTCCAGTGCGTGAAGGCGCAATTCGTGCAGCGCATGCGTTCCTTCGGACCGCCGTCCTCGTCCTGCGTGACGAGTGACAGCTCGTGCGCGCACTGCGGGCAGAAGCGCCAGGTCGTGCCGGTCATCGCGACGCCTCCGCGCTGCGCGCCGCGGTATTCGACGCGAGTACCCGGGCCCGAGTCATGCGGGGAACACGCCCGTGGACAGGTAGCGGTCGCCGCGGTCGCACACGACGAACACGATCGTCGCATTCTCCAGCCGCTGCGCCACCTGCAGCGCCACCCAGCACGCACCGGCCGCCGAGATGCCCGCGAACAGGCCTTCCTCGCGCGCGAGGCGGCGCGCCATCTCCTCGGCATCGGACTGCGCCACGAGGATCAGCTCGTCGACGCGCGACGGCTCGTAGATCTTGGGCTGGTAGGCCTCGGGCCACTTGCGGATGCCCGGGATGCGCGAGCCTTCCGCCGGCTGCGCGCCGAGGATGCGGATGGCCTGGTTCTTCTCCTTGAGGAAGCGCGACACGCCCGTGATCGTGCCCGTCGTGCCCATCGCGCTCACGAAGTGCGTGATGCGACCCTCGGTGTCGCTCCAGATCTCGGGGCCCGTCGTCTCGTAGTGCACGCGCGGGTTGTCGGGATTGGCGAACTGGTCGAGCACCAGGCCCTTGCCGTCGGCCTGCATCTGCGTGGCGAGGTCGCGCGCGTACTCCATGCCGCCGGACTTGGGCGTGAGGATCAGCTCGGCGCCGTAGGCCTTCATCGTCTGCACGCGCTCGACCGACAGGTCCTCCGGCATGATCAGCACCATGCGGTAGCCCTTGATCGCCGCGGCCATCGCCAGCGCGATGCCGGTGTTGCCGGATGTCGCCTCGATCAGCGTGTCGCCCGGCTTGATCTGCCCGCGCTCCTCGGCGCCGCGGATCATCGAGATGGCCGGCCTGTCCTTGACCGACCCCGCCGGGTTGTTGCCTTCCAGCTTGCCCAGGACGACGTTGCCGCGCGCGGCGATCTCGGCGCCGACGACGCGCTGCAGCCGCACCAGCGGCGTGTGGCCGATGGCCTCCTCGAGGGTCATGTACGTCGGCATGGGCTGGGAATCCGTTCGATCGAAGAGCTGGACAGGGAGCACCCATTGTCGCAGCGCGCCCCAAACCTCGCCTTCGTCATGTGATAATCCGCCGCCTGCGCACATGCATGTGCCCGCAGCATCCCCAGCCTCGGTGGCGTAATCGGTAGCCGCGACGGACTCAAAATCCGTTCTCGAAAGGGGTGTCGGTTCGAGTCCGACCCGAGGCACCAGCCCTTCCTCTCGCCCTTCTCGCCATGCCACATCTTCGCCAGAAGAATGTCCAGCAGCAGAACGCGAACGATGCGAAATCGATCCAACGAGAGGCCGTGTACTGGCGCCAGCGCGGCGCGCCCGTGGCCTTGCAGCGCGTCGGCGAATCGCGTGGCATCGACTGGTCACGCGCCATCATCCTCCGCCTGGAGCTCGACTTTCCAGGCATGCCCGCGCTCTGGGGCGAGTTGCTGACGCAGGACGGGCGCTTCGTGGCGTTCGAGATCGACTCCGACAGTACGCATAAAGAGGTGTTGGCGGTCGACCGCTGGGAAGATGTCACGGCCGAGGAAAACCTCGGCGTCCACAACCGCGGCATCGGCAAGGGACACGGGGCCATCGCGCTCGAGACCCAGCACGAACTGGCGGCGCGCGATCGCACGGCCTGAAGCTACTCGTCGACTACCATCTCGGCGACTTCTGATCTCACCGCCATCGCCCATGACCTCGCTGCGTTCGCTCGCCCTCACCTGCACCACCTCGCTCCTGGCCGCCAGCGCCCTGGCCGCCGGCAAGCCGGTGATCGGCCTCGGCTTCTCCATCGAGACCGACGGCTTCTTCAGCACGACGCTCAAGAAGGTGACGGTCACGTCGGTCAAGCCCGGCCTGCCTGCCGAGAAGGCCGGCGTGCTGGCGGGCGACGAGATCGTGGCGGCGAACGACATCCCCATCGTGGGCACGCCCGGGGGCAAGCTGAAGGACGTGTTGGAGAACGCCAGGCCGGGCGACCACCTGAAGCTGCGCGTGCATCGCGGCAGCGGCGAGCAGGTGGTCGACGTGGTGGTCGGCGAGCGATGAGCGAGCGCTGAGCGGCCGCCGGGCCGCCCGCGCGCCGCGGGGCCGTGAAATCGGCCCGCCGCCGCGTTCCCTGGCACCGATGCGGCCGGCGAGGCCATGGCACACTGGGCGCTCATTGCCCACCGTCCCGCCATGCAAGCTCCGCCGCCCGTCACCCGTGCCCTGTTGATCGCCTGCACCGTGCTGCTGTTCGCAGCGCAGATCCCGTCGCTGGCCCTGATGATGGGGCAGTGGCTCGCGCTGCACCCGGCGCTGTCGGGCTTCTGGCCGTGGCAGCTCGTGACCTTCCCGTTCGTGAACGGCGACGTGCTGAGCTGGCTGTTCAACATGATGATGATCTACTACTTCGGCACCGAGCTGGAGGGGATCTGGGGCGAGCGCCGCTTCGTCCAGTTCGTGCTGGCCAGCGTGCTGATGGCCGCCGTCGTGTACCTGGTGCTGACGCTGCTGCCGCCGTTGCTGGGCCTGGCGATGCCGGCGTCGGTGATGTTCGATTCCTCGGCGATCTCGATGGGCCTGCTGGTGGCCGTCGCCATCCTGTTCCCGCACCGCACGATCCGCCTGTACTTCGTGCTCGAGCTGACGCAGCGCGTGGCCGCCTGGGTCGGCATCGGCATCCTCGTGTTCCTGGCGCTCGGCCGCTTCGCCAACGGCTCGGGCGCGTGGGCACCCAGCCTGGGCGTGCTGGGCGGCGCGCTCGGCGGCTACCTGATGCTGCTGTACTGGCGCTGGCGCCCGCCGTCGTTCAGGCGCAAGAAGCCGCCGACGCACATCCGGCGCGTGCACTGACCCGCGTCAATCCGCGAGGCCTTCGCGGATCGTCGGCCGCGCGAGCCGCAGCCGCAGCTCGCGCTTCATGCGCTCGTTGGACAGCCGGCGCGATTCGTTCAGGAAGCTCCACTGCGCGGCGGTGAACTGCTCGCCCGCCTGCGCGCGCGTCACGCGCGGCGGGCGCGCGAGGCCGCTCAGGTCGGCGACGAGGTCGTAGTAGTCACCCGTCTTCATGTCGGTGTCGTCGCACACCTGCACGACGCGCTGCGGGCGCCCGCGCCACAGCGTCGCGATGCAGGCGCGCGCCAGGTCGTCGGCGTGGATGTGGTTGGTGTAGCCGTCCTCCTCGCGCGCCAGCACCGGCGTGCCGCGCCGCACGCGATCCTGCGGCCGGCCGCCCTCGCGGTCGCTCGCGTAGATGCCGGGGATGCGCAGCACGCTCACGCGCACGCCCGTCGCGCGGCCCCACGCGCGCAGGCGCGACTCGGCGTCGACGCGGCGGTGCGCGCGGTCGGTGCTCGCGTTCAGGGGGCGCGTCTCGGTGACCCATTCGCCACGGCAATCGCCGTACACGCCGGTGGTGCTGGCGTAGACGACGCGCGCCGGCAGCGTGCGCCGGCCCAGCGCGGCGAGCAGCGCGGCCAGGCGCGGGTCGGTGCGGCCGGTGGTCGGCGGCGGCGCGAGATACAGCACGGCGTCGGCCAGGCCGGCCAGGCGCGCGAGCGACGCGGGGTCGTCGAGGTTGCCGACGACGGGCCGCACGCCCGCGGCGCGCAGCCCGTCGCGGCGGTCGGGGGACGATGTCAGCGCGAACACGCGCAGCCGGCCGGCGAGCGCGCGCACCACGCGCAGGCCGACGTCGCCGCAACCGATGATCAGGAGGGAGGTGGGGAGCGCCATGAGCGGCGCATTGTCTCAATTGCGGCGTTCGCTCGCGATGACCAGGGCCAGCCCGGCCAGGATCAGCACGATGCCGGCCAGCCCGCTGGCGCGCAGCGGCTCGCCCAGCAGCAGCACGGCCAGCGTGAACGCGGTCAGCGGCTCGCCGAGCGCCAGCGCGACGCCCGTCGCGCCCGAGATGGTGCGCAGCGCGGTGCTGAACAGCAGGTACGACACGCCGGTGGCCACCACGCCCAGCCACGCCACGACAAGCCACGTGCGCGCGCCGGCCGCGGCGAGATCGGACGGCCCCGACGGCACCAGCGCCCAGGCCGCGGGCAGCGCGATCACCGCCGCCGTGCCGAACACCCACAGGCTGGCGCGCGCCGGCGAGGCGTGCCCCGACAGCGACTTGGCCGTCAACGTGTAGACCGCGTACGACAGGCCCGCCGCCAGGCACAGCAGCAGCCCGACGAGGCTGGACGGCGCCGCGGCACCGCCGCCGAGCGCGATGGCCGCACCGCCGCAGATCGCCAGCGCCGTGCCGATCCACCACAGCGGCACCGGCGCGCGCCGCGTGAGCACGGCTTGCAGCGCCCCGGCGAACAACGGCCCGCTGCCGATCGCTACGGTCGTGCCCACCGCGACGCCCGCCTGCCGCACGCCGGCGAAGAACGCAAGGTTGTAGACGGCGATGGCCGCGCCGGCGAGCAACTGGCGCGGCCACAGGTCGGCCGGCCGCGGGCGCGCGGCCGCGCCGCGCTCGGTGACGGCCACCAGCCCCGCGAAGAACAGCGCGGCGATGACCAGGCGCAGCGCGCCGATCCAGTACGACGAGAGATGGGCGCCGGCGAAATGCTGGGACGTGCCCGTCGTGCCCCACAGCACGGCGGCGGCCAGCGCCAGGACGATGCCCGGCCAGGATGCAGTCTTCATGCGCCGATGGTGGCGCCGTGCAGCCGGCGAACTGTCGAGAGACTCTCGACTTTTCAGTCGTCGTCGCGCAGGCCGCGGGCACCGGTCTCGCGGTCGCGCCGCAGCGCATGCGCCAGCGCGCTGGCCGTGGCGTAGCCGACGCGCGCGGCGGTGGCCTCCAGCGTCAGGCCGCGCCTGAGCAGGCGCTGGGCCTCGTCCAGCCGCAGCGCGCGCAGCCAGGCCTGCGGCGAGCGGCCCGTCAGCTCCAGCAGCCGCGCATGGAAGCGCTGCGGGCTCAACAGGCAGCGCTCGGCCATGCGGGCGGTCGTCCACGGCTCGTGCAGCGCGGCGGCCAGCTCGGCCTGCAGGCGGTCGAGGGCGATGCCGCGCCGCACGCCCGCGCGCGGCGCGCCGAGGATCGCGGCGAGCAGGTCGTCGGCGCTCGCCTGCCCGACCAGCGCGCGCACGCCGGCCGTCACCGGAAAGCGCCGCGCGCGATCCAGGCCGCGCTCCATCGGCACGTCCATCACGACCATGCGCAGGTCGGGCGAGGCGGCGTAGGCGTGCGTGACGCCGGCCGGGATGATCAGGCCGCAGGAGTTGTCCGAGAAGTCGGCCGACGCGCCCACCTCGATGTCCATGCGGCCGCGCCAGGCGAACAGCACCTGCGCGTAGTCGTGCTCGTGCACGGTCTGCTCGCCGCTGTAGGAGCGGATGCTCAGCAGCGCGGCATCGGGCACGGCGTGGTCGGACATGCGCCAAGTCTAGAACCAGATCCGCGCGCCGCGGGATAATCCGCCATTCGGTGCCGCAAGGCACCCTTCGCGTGCCCTGCTTGCTGCCACATGACCTTCACCGTCACCCTCCATCCCGCCGAGCGGGCCTTCGACGTCGCGCGCGACGAGACCATCCTGTCGGCCGCGATCCGCGCCGGCGTGGGCCTGCCCTACGGCTGCCGTGACGGCGCCTGCGGGTCGTGCAAGAGCAAGCTCAAGGACGGCCGCGTCATCCACGGCGCGCACCAGCACAAGGCGCTGTCGGAGGCCGAGGAGGCCGCCGGCCTGATCCTGACCTGCTGCGCCACGCCGCAGACCGACTGCGTCGTCGAGGCACGCATGGTGGTGGGTGCCGGCGAGTACCCGATCAGCAAGATGCCCGGCCGCGTGCTGGGCCTGGAGCGACCCTCGGGCGACGTCGCCGTCGTGCGCGTGCAGCTGCCCGCGACGCAGCCGTTCCGCTACCGCGCCGGCCAGTACGTCGAGTTCATCCTGCGCGACGGCTCGCGCCGCAGCTACTCGATGGCCAACGCGCCGCACAACCTCGGCACGCCGGCGTCCATCGAGCTGCACATCCGCCACATGCCCGGCGGCAAGTTCACGGACCACGTGTTCGGCGCGATGAAGGAAAAGGACATCCTGCGCATGGAAGGCCCGTTCGGCAGCTTCTTCCTGCGCGAGGAGAGCGACAAGCCCATCGTGCTGCTGGCCTCGGGCACCGGCTTCGCTCCGATCAAGGCGCTGATCGAGCACATGCACCACCTGGGCAGCATCCGCCCGGTGCGGCTGTTCTGGGGCGCGCGCCGCAAGGCCGACCTGTACCTGAACGACTGGCTCGCCACCGCCAAGGAACTCGTGCCGCAGCTCGAATACGTGCCGGTGCTGTCCGAGCCCGCCGCCGAGGACGCCTGGACGGGCCGCACCGGCTTCGTCCACCAGGCCGTGATGGCCGACTTCCCCGACCTGTCCGGCCACCAGGTCTACGCGTGCGGCGTGCCCATCATGGTGGAGTCGGCCCAGCGCGATTTCGTCGCGCAGTGCGGCCTGCCCGAGGACGAGTTCTACGCCGACAGCTTCACGTCGGAAGCCGACAAGCACGGCGACTGAAGGCCCGTCGCAGGCCTCTCGCGCGCCCCCGCACGCCCGCCGCTGCCGATGCTGTTCGACACGCTGCCCCACCAGATCGCCTGGTCGCTGCTGATCGGCGCCGAGATCTTCGCGATCGCCGTGCTGTGGCCGCTGTCGGAATGGGCGTCCAATGCGTGGCGGCATCGCGGCTTCCTTGCGGCACTGGGCGTCGCGGTGGCCTGCATCGCGCTCGACATGCACGCGTTCGAGTTCCTGCGCCTGGTCGACGACACGAGCCGCGCGATCCGCCTCGCCCACGCGCTCGCCTGGCTGGTGATCCCGCTCTTCCTCGCGTTCCCCGGCGCCGTGTGCGTGGCCTCGGCGCAATCGCTGCGGCACGCCGGCGTGCCCGACCGCTCGGCCCGCGTGCTGTCGCTGCTCGTCGCGGGCTTCGCGGCCGTGGTCGCGCCGCTGGCCGCGCTGGCGGCGGGCTGCGGCCTGGCAGGGATGTGCCTCTAGTTCAACGCTGCGACGCCGCGGCCACGAGGTCGGCCTGCGCCTTCGCCGCGGGGTAGCCATCGTCGTCCCACAGCCGGGCCACGATGGCCTGCACCGACGCCACGTGCGCCTCGGACTGCGCCATCTTGTGCGCGAACGACGGCACCAGCGTGTTGGCCAGCGAGGCCGCCACGAAGTAGCCGCTGGACTCGCGGGCGCAGTAGTCGAAGCTGCTCATGTTGGCGCCGAGCGCCACCGGGATCGAGCCCTTGTTGCGGTTGAAGATCTCCTGGAACGGCCCGCTCATGATGGTGGCCGCCAGCGCCTTCTGGCCCGTCACCGCCTGCGGATCCTGCAGGTGGAACATCGCGAAGCTGTCGATGTTGTAGATGTAGGCGTTCCAGGTGCCGGGCGCGGCGGTGCAGACGAAGTCGCTCTCGGGCTTCTTCCCCGCGGCCAGGAACTCGCCCTTGGCCCAGTCGCCCATGAACTGCATGCCGGCCTGGCCCTTGATCACCATCTCGGTGGCCTTGTTCCAGTCGCGGCCGGCCGCGTCCTTGTCCGTGTAGGGCTTGAGGCGGCGGAAGGTGTCGATGACGCGGCCCATCGTGGGGCTGCGCCACGCGGCGGGATCCATCGTCACCAGCGCCTGGCGGTAGAAATCGGCGCCGCCAACGCCGAGCGCGACGATCTCGAAGGTGGTCAGGTCCTGCCACGGCTGCCCGCCGTGCGCCAGCGGCACGATGCCCGCGGCCTTGAATCGCTCGGCCAGCGCGAAGAACGAGTCCCACGTGTCGGGCACCCGGCCGCCCACCTTGCGCAGCATGTCCTTGTTGATCCACAGCCAGTTCACGCGGTGCACGTTCACCGGCACTGCGGCCCAGTGGCCGTCCACCTTCATCTGCGCCGCGATCGTGCGCGGGAGCTTGACGTCCCAGTTGCCCTGGGAGGCGACGTCGTCGAGGTTGGCCAGCACGCCCTTGCGGCCCCAGTCCTGGATCGCCGGGCCCTTGATCTGCGCCGCGGTTGGCGGCTTGCCGGCGTCGACGCGCTGCTTGAGGGCCGTCATCGCCGCGTCGCCGCCGCCGCCGGCCACCGCGAAATCGCGCCAGGTGACGCCCTGGCTGGCCAGCATGTGCTTGAGTTCCTCGACGGACTTGGCCTCGCCGCCCGAGGTCCACCAGTGCAGCACCTCGACCTCGGCGGCCCGCGCCGGCAGGCTGGCCATCATGCTGGTGACGAGCGCGCTCGCGCCCACGACGGCCCAACGCCGTAATGAATTGTTCAGACTCACGGTTGTCTCCGCCCGAAAGCGGTCGTCCAACGTGGATGTCAGGCGCCCTCTCGGAATAATTTATAAATCCAAGATAACGCCTTGTTAATGTTTTGAACAGGTGATGAACCCGAATCGGGTGCGGCGAAAACGTTGCGGCGGGGCCGATCGTGACAGGTGTCACGGGCGCGACCGCGCGCGCGGGGGCCGCCGGATCCTTCACGCCGCGGGGGCACGCCAAACGAAAAAGGCGCCCGCGGGCGCCTTGTCGGAGGGACGGCGGCTGCGCCGGCGCGTCACTCGCCCAGGTAGGCGGCGCGCACCTTCGGGTCGTTGAGCAGCATGTCGGCCTGGCCGTCCATCGAGATCTCGCCGGACTCCATCACGTAGCCGCGATTGGCGATCGACAGCGCGCGGCTGGCGTTCTGTTCGACCAGCAGCACCGTCGTGCCCTGCTTGTGGATGGACTCGATCACCTCGAAGATCTTGTCGACCATGATCGGCGACAGGCCCATCGACGGCTCGTCCAGCAGCAGCACCTTGGGACGCGCCATCAGTGCGCGGCCCATCGCGAGCATCTGCTGCTCGCCGCCGGACATCGTGCCCGCCAGCTGCGTGGCGCGTTCCTTCAGGCGCGGGAAGGTCGCGAACACCTTGTCGATGTCGGCCTCGATCTCGTCGTCGCGGCGCACGTGCGCGCCCATCAGCAGGTTCTCGGTGATCGTCATGCGCGTGAACGTGCCGCGGCCTTCCGGCACCATCACCAGGCCCTGCTTGACGAGGTTCCACGCGCCCTGGCCGGCGATGGACTTGCCCAGGAAGCGGATGTCGCCGCCGGCGCACGGCTGGATGCCGGTGACGGCCTTCAGCGTGGTCGTCTTGCCCGCGCCGTTTGCGCCGATCAGGCTGACAAGCTCACCTTCGGTGACCTTGAAGTTGACGCCCTTGACGGCCTGGATGCCGCCGTAGGCGACGCGGAGGTTCTCGACTTCGAGAAGAACGTTGGAACTCATGTGCGCGCTCTCCTCAATGCGGCTTGTGGCCGGCGCCGAGGTAGGCCTCGATCACCTTCTCGTTGTTTTGCACCTCGGCGGGCGTGCCCTCGGCGATCTGCTTGCCGTAGTCCAGCACCGTCACGCGGTCGCACAGGCCCATCACCAGCTTGACGTCGTGCTCGATCAGCAGGATGGTGCGGCCGTCCTTGCGGATGCGGTCGATCAGCTCGCGCAGCACCACCTTCTCGGTGGCATTCATGCCCGCGGCGGGCTCGTCGAGCGCGATCAGCTTCGGGTCGGTGGCCAGCGCGCGCGCGATCTCGAGGCGGCGCTGGTCGCCGTACGACAGCGTGCGCGCCTTGTAATCGGTGAAGCGGCCGATGCCCACGTAGTCCAGCAGCTCCTGCGAGCGCGCCCGGATCGCGGCCTCCTCGGCCTTGAACGCCGGCGTGCGGAACACGGCGCCGACCAGGCCCGAGTGCGTGCGCACGTGGCGTCCGACCATCACGTTCTCGATGGCCGTCATCTCGGCGAACAGGCGGATGTTCTGGAAGGTGCGCGCGATGCCCGTCTTGGCGACCTGGTGCACCGCGGTGGGCTGGTACGGCGCGCCGCCCAGCATGAAGCTGCCGGCGTCGGGCGTGTACAGGCCGGTGATGACGTTGAAAAACGTGGTCTTGCCGGCGCCGTTGGGGCCGATCAGGCCGTAGACCTGCCCCGCGTCGATGGTGATGCCGACATCGGACAAGGCCTGCAAGCCGCCGAAGCGCTTGGACACGCCGTTGACCTGGAGAACTGCGTTGCTCATGGTGTGGTGATCCCTCTCGTGCTCGGTACGGCTCTACTTGGCCAATGCGGCGGCCGGCGCGGCCTTGCCGTGCTCGGGCGACGGCCACAGGCCGCGCGGACGCAGGAGCATGATGACGATCATCGCCAGCGCCACCAGCAGCTGGCGCAGGATGGCCGCGTCGATGCGGCCGTCGGTGAGGTTGCGCAGCGGGTCGCCGACGTAGCGCAGCACCTCGGGCAACGCCGACAGCAGCAGCGCGCCGACCAGCACGCCCGGGATGTGGCCGATGCCGCCCACCACCACCATCGCGACGACAATGATGGATTCCTGCAGCGAGAACGACTCCGGCGACACGAAGCCCTGCAGCGTGGCGAACAGCACGCCCGACACGCCGCCGAAGGTGGCGCCCATGCCGAACGCCAGCAGCTTCAGGTTGCGCGTGTTGATGCCCATCGCCTTGGCGGCGATCTCGTCCTCGCGGATCGCCATCCAGGCGCGGCCGATGCGCGAGCGCTCGAGGCGGTAGCAGATCAGAACCGACGCCACGACCATCAGCAGGAACAGGTAGTACGACGGCATCACGACGCGGTGGAACTCCAGGCCGAGGATCGTGTGGTCCTTGCCGAAGTCGAAGCCGAACAGGCGGATCGAGTCGATCGTGTCCAGGCCCTTGGGGCCGTTGGTGATGTTGACCGGGGCGTCCAGGTTGTTCAGGAACACGCGGATGATCTCGCCGAAGCCGAGCGTGACGATGGCCAGGTAGTCGCCGCGCAGCCGCAGTGTCGGGGCGCCCAGCAGCATGCCGAAGGTGCCGGCGACGGCGGCTCCGATCGGCACCACCAGCCAGACGGGCACGTGCAGGCCCTGCGGGAACGCCTTGGCGAACGACTCGAAGGTGTCGGTCATGTGCGGCGACGCGAGCAGGCCGAACGAGTACGCACCCACCGCGTAGAACGCGATGTAGCCGAGGTCCAGCAGGCCGGCGTAGCCGACGACGATGTTCAGGCCGAGGGCCAGCATCATGTACAGCAGCGCGTTGCACAGGATGCGCACCCAGGCGTCGCCGAAGTGCTGCGCGAAGTGCGGCAGCACCAGCAGCACGATCGCGCCGACGATGTAGAGGACGAGCTTGTTGTTCATTGACGGTTTCCTTGTTCGTCCGATGTCAGGCGCGATCCGCCACGCGTTCGCCCAGCAAGCCCTTCGGACGCAGCGTCAGCACGATGATCAGCACGATGAACGCGAAGATGTCCTGGTAGTTGGAACCCAGCACGCCGCCGGTCAGGTCGCCGATGTAGCCGCCGCCCAGCGATTCGATGACGCCCAGCAGGATGCCGCCCACCATCGCGCCGGCGAGGTTGCCGATGCCGCCGAACACGGCCGCCGTGAAGGCCTTCAGGCCGGGCAGGAAGCCCATGGTGTGCTGCACCGAGCCGTAGTTGGACGCCCACATCACGCCGGCCAGCGCGGCCAGCGCGGCGCCGATCACGAAGGTCGCCGAGATGACGTTGTCCGGGCGCACGCCCATCAGCGCGGCCACGCGCGGGTTCTCGGCCGTCGCGCGCATCGCGCGGCCCAGGCGCGTCTTGTTGACGAGCCACATCAGGCCGCCCAGCGTGACGGCCGTGACCACGAGGATGGTGATCTGCGTGAAGTTGGTGACGGCACCGCCGATGAAGATCGGGTCGCGCGGCAGCAGCGTCGGGTAGGACTTGTAGTTCGGCTTCCAGATGATCATGGCCAGCGTCTGCAGCAGCAGGCTCATGCCCATCGCGGTGATCAGCGGCGCGAGCCGCGGCGCGTTGCGCAGCGGCCGGTAGGCGATCTTCTCGATCGTGAAGTTCAGGATCGAGCACACGACCACCGCGCACAGCAGCGCGATCAGCAGCAGCAGCCATCCGGGCAGGTTGTGCGGCCCGAGCCAGACCGTCACCGACCAGCTCGTGAGGGCTCCCACCATCAACACTTCGCCGTGGGCGAAGTTGATGAGGTTGACGATGCCGTAAACCATCGTGTAGCCGAGTGCCACGAGCGCATACATGCTCCCGAGCACCAGACCGTTGATCATCTGCTGCAGAAAGATATCCATCAGGGGGTCTCCTGGTTCTCACCGCCGCGACGCCGCTTCAACGGCGCGCGGCTCCCGTGCCTCAGCATCGACTTGCCCAAGGCAGGCCGCCACGGGCAATACCCGCATGCGGCACGCGCAGGCCTTGCAAGAACCCGGCCACCGGCACGCATCGTTGCGCCCCGATGACAGGAGCTTCCAACCCCTGCGTGTTGGCGGGATTCTAGGAGCGCCCTGCCGCGAGAGCGGACGGACTTACCCGCGAGAAACCGAACGACGCACCAATGAGCCGGCGCAAGTCCGAGCATTGTTCGCCTGCCTGCGCGATTCGCACGATTCGAACGAAGGCCGCCCCGGCGCCTGCGCGCAAGCCCCCGCGCGCAGGCGTCACGCGCGACCGCGCGCGCCGCGCGCCGCGGCCGTCGATACGCTCATGCACGCCATCGATACTGCAGCGCCCCTCGCCTTGCGACGGTGCGCGCGGCCCCACGCGGGTGCCCGGGCAGGCGCCCCGATCGGGCGTCAGTCGTCGTGCTCGTCGTCGAGCGCCCGCAGCGCGGCGAGCTTCTCGGCGATCTTGATCTCCATGCCGCGCGGCACCGGGTGGTACCAGCGCTGCGGCGGGACGTCGTCCGGGAACCACTGCGCCCCGGCGGCGTAGGCGTTGGGCTCGTCGTGCGCGTAGCGGTACTGCGCGCCATAGCCCATCTGCTTCATCAGCTTGCTGGGCGCGTTGCGCAGGTGGATCGGCACCGCCCGGGTGCCGTCGCGCTGCACGAACTCCTTGGCCTGCTTCCACGCGAGGTAGGACGCGTTGGACTTCGGCGCCGCCGCCAAGTACGTGGTGGCCTGTGCCAGCGCAAGCTCGCATTCAGGAAGGCCCAGCCGGTCGACGGCCTCGGCCGCGTTGATGGCCAGTTGCAGCGCGCGCGGGTCGGCGTTGCCGATGTCCTCGCTGGCGATGGCGATCATGCGGCGCGTGACCTGGCGCGGGTCGACGCCGCCGTCGATCATGCGCGCCAGCCAGTACAGCGCGGCGTCGGGCTGCGAACCGCGCACCGACTTGTGGAAGGCCGAGATCTGCTCGTAGTACGAGTCGCCGCTCTTGTCGGCGCGGCGCAGCGACGGGCTGGTGGCCGACTTGGCGAAGGCGTCGTCGACCGTCGCCAGGCTGGCGCCGCCGGCCGCGTTGGCCACCTGCTCGAGCAGGTTCAGGAAGCGCCGCCCGTCGCCATCGGCGTAGCCGCCCAGCAGCGCGAGCGCGTCGGGCGTCACCGTCACGGCCGGCAGGTGCGGCCGGGCGCGTTCGTACAGCTCGTTGAAGTCGGCCTGCTGCAGCGGCTGCAGGTTGTAGACCTGGGCGCGCGACAGCAGCGCGTTGGTCACCTGCATGCCCGGGTGCTCGGTGGTGCCGCCGATCAGCGTCAGCAGCCCCGACTCGACGTGCGGCAGCAGCGCGTCCTGCTGCGTCTTGTTGAACGAGTGGATCTCGTCGACGAAGACCACCGTCTGCCGGCCTTCGCGATCGAGCACGTCCTGCGCCTCGTCGATGGCGGCGCGGATGTCCTTGATGCCGGCCAGCACGGCCGAGATCGCGATGAAGTGGCTGTTGGTGACCTTGGCCGCCAGCCGGCCCAGTGTCGTCTTTCCGACCCCGGGCGGCCCCCACAGGATGAAGGAATGCAGCTTGCGCGACTCGAAGGCCAGGCGCAGCGGCTTGCCCGGGCCCAGCAGGTGCTGCTGCCCGACGACGTCGGCGAGCGCCTGCGGCCGCATCAGTTCGGCCAGGGGCGGGACGGGTTTCGTGGAAAAGAGGTCGGCCATGGAAGACAGTGATCCTACAGCGCCGGCCGGCGGCAGCGATTTGCCCGGCCCATCCGTGGAATCCTTGGAATTGGCGCGGCCGCGGCGGTCTTTTCGGGCATTCGGCGGGCCGCCGCGGCGCCACACTGCAGGGCATCGACGCAGCCTGGCCTCCGGCCCGGCTCGCGTGCACCGATTCCGCAGCAAGGAGCATTTCCGCCCATGAGCGCCATCACCGCCACCGAAACCCGCAACGTCGCGCAGGCGGCCGTCACGGCCACGCAGGGCGCCCGCGAGTACCTGTCGTTCAAGCTCGGCGCCGAGGAATACGGCATCGACATCCTGAAGGTGCAGGAGATCCGCGGCTACGAGAACCCGACCCGCATCGCCAACGCCGCCCACTTCATCAAGGGCGTCGTGAACCTGCGCGGCGTGATCGTCCCGATCGTCGACATGCGCCTGCGCTTCGGCCTGGCGGACGTCCAGTACAACAGCTTCACCGTCGTGATCATCCTGAACATCGCCAACCGCACGGTGGGCATGGTGGTGGACTCGGTCTCCGACGTGCTGGAACTCGGCGGCGAGCAGATCAAGCCGGCCCCGGAGTTCAACGGCGCGATCGACGCGGCCTACATCACCGGCCTGGGCACGATCAAGAGCGGCGACGCCGAGCGCATGCTGATCCTGATGGACATCGAACAGATGATGACGGCCCCCGACATGGGCCTGATGGACGACCCCGTCCACTGAAGAGCGCTGATCCGGGGCGAAGGACGGCGCGTCCTCACCGCGCCAGGACCCTGGACAATTTCCTCGATGGGTTCGAAGGCCGCCGCGGGCAACCGAGGCGGCCGCTTTCTTTTCGGCGAGCGTCTCAGGCGACCGGATCGGTGGCCGTGCCCTGGTGGAAGGCCATCTGCCAGCCGGCGACGCCGTGCACCCAGATCGACGTGCGCAGCGTGTGCCGGGTCAGCGCGCCGTCCGGGCATCGATGGGCGGAGCGGTAGTTCAGCAACGCCACCGACGGGCTCAGCCGACGCAGCGCGAACTCGTCGGCGACGAGGGTCGCCGGCGTCGTCTCGGCCGCCAGGTGCGCGACCAGGCTTGCACGCGAATAGACGGTGCCCGAGCGCCCGAACTCCGCGAACTCCGGATGCAGCAGCGCTTCGAGACGTGCCGCATCGGCGCGAACCGCGGCCAGGTGCAGCTCGATCTCGAGCGCCCGAAGATGCCCGGCGAGCTCGGTGTCGGTCTCCGTCATCCTGCCCGGGTCGTCACTGCTCGGAGACGTCCGCTCCCTTCGGCGGCGTGAAGACGAACGTGTCCGGCGGCAGCTTGGCGTTGGGCTCGAAGCCGTTGAACACGATCATCGATTTCTGCCCAAACGAGTCGTCGATCTCGAGCTGCGCCAGCGCGTGGCCCTTGAAGCCGATGCGCAGCGAGCGCACCGTGCCCTCGGCCTGCCTGGGCGTGGCCAGCACCCAGTCGACGCCGTCCCTGGACGGCTGGTCGGCCAGCGTGAAGACCTTGTCGATGTCGTTGGAAACGATCAGCGCGGCCGGCGTGTTGGCGAGCGCGTCGCCGGTCTTGCGCGACGAGGCCTGGTTGAGGTCGGGGTCGTAGATCCAGACCTTCGTGCCGTCGCCCACCACCGTCTGCGCGTACGGCTTCTGGTAGATGAACCGGAAGCGGTTCGGGCGCGAGAACTCGAAGCTGCCGTTGGAGATCTTCTGCTTGCCGTTGGGCGCGAGCACGGTCTGCGTGAACGTGGACTTGCCCGACTTCACCGTCTTGACGAAGTCGCGCAGTTCGTCGGTGGCCGAGGCGAAGGCCGAGGCGCACGCGAGCGCCAGTGCGGCGACGAAGGGAGTGCGGATCGAACGCAGGACAGTCATCGAATTCTTTCGCTGCGACGGCGGGCCTGACGGCTCACTCGTCGCGCTTGGGGACCAGGATCTCGCGGTTGCCGGAGCCCGACATGCCGGACACCAGCCCCGACTGCTCCATTTGCTCGAGCAGCCGCGCCGCGCGGTTGTAGCCGATGCGCAGGTGGCGCTGCACCAGCGAGATCGACGCCCGCTTGTTCTGCAGCACCACCGCCACCGCCTGGTCATACAACGGATCGGACTCCGCGTCGGATGACCCACCGCCCTCGCCGGCCGCGAGATCCTCGTCCATCACGCCGCCCTCGAGGATGCCCTCGATGTAGTTGGCCGGCGCCTGCGACTTCAGGTACTCGACCACGCGGTGCACCTCGTCGTCGCTGACGAACGCGCCGTGCACGCGCTGCGGCACGCCGCCGCCCGGCGTCAGGTAGAGCATGTCGCCCTGGCCCAGCAGCGCCTCGGCGCCCATCTGGTCGAGGATGGTGCGGCTGTCGATCTTGCTCGACACCTGGAACGACAGGCGCGTCGGGATGTTCGCCTTGATCAGGCCGGTGATGACGTCGACGCTCGGGCGCTGCGTGGCCAGCACGAGGTGGATGCCCGCGGCGCGCGCCTTCTGCGCCAGGCGCGCGATCAGCTCTTCCACCTTCTTGCCGACCACCATCATCAGGTCGGCGAGCTCGTCGATGACGATCACGATGAAGGGCAGGCGCTCGAGCGGCTCGGGCTCTTCCGGCGTCAGGCTGAACGGGTTCGGGATGGACTCGCCGCGCTCGCGCGCCTCGTCGATCTTCTTGTTGTAGCCGGCCAGGTTGCGCACGCCCATCTTGGACATGAGCTTGTAGCGCCGCTCCATCTCGTTGACGCACCAGGACAGCGCGTTGCCGGCCTGCTTCATGTCGGTGACCACCGGGCACAGCAGGTGCGGGATGTCCTCGTAGACGCTCATTTCCAGCATCTTCGGGTCGATCAGGATCAGCCGGACGTCCTTGCCCTCGGCCTTGTACAGCAGCGACAGGATCATCGCATTGATGCCCACCGACTTGCCCGAGCCGGTGGTGCCGGCCACCAGGCAGTGCGGCATCTTCGCGAGGTCGGCCACCACCGGATTGCCGACGATGTCCTTGCCGAGCGCGATCGTGAGCATCGAGCCGGCCTCGTTGTAGACGTTGGAGCCCAGGATCTCGGACAGCCGGATCATCTGGCGCCGCGCGTTGGGCAGCTCCAGCGCCATCGTCGTCTTGCCGGGGATCGTCTCCACGACGCGGATGCTGACCAGGCCCAGCGAGCGTACCAGGTCCTTGGCGAGGTTGACGATCTGCGAGCCCTTGACGCCCGTGGCCGGCTCGATCTCGTAGCGCGTGATGACCGGGCCCGGCGCCGCCGCGACCACGCGCACCTCGACGCCGAAGTCGTCGAGCTTCTTCTCGATCATCCGGCTGGTCATCTCCAGCGACTCGGGCGTGACCGTGGGCTCCATGCGCTGCGTCGCGGCGTCGAGCAGGTCGATCTGCGGCAGCTTGTTGTCGTGCAACTCGACGAACAGCGGCTTCTGGCGCTCGCGCTGCACGCGCTTGGACTCGACCACCTGCACGATCTCGGGCTCGATCACGATGGGCGCGTGCTGCACGTCCTCGATGCGCACCTCGTCGACCTGCTGCTCGCGTTCGCGCAGCGCGATCTCGCCGATGCGCTCGTCCTCGGCGCGCTCGCGCGCCACGGCGCGGTGCTCGCGGCGGCCGTCGATCCAGCCGCCGATGCCGTCGGCCAGGTGCACCCAGGAGAAGCGCAGCGCGCCGGACATGCCCAGCACCAGCAGCGCGATCCACAGCACGCCCGAACCGAGAAAGCCCAGCCAGTGCATCGACAGCGGGCCCAGGAAGAAGCCCAGGATGCCGCCCGAGTGCCCGCCGGGCACGCGCGCTTCCCACGTGTACAGCCGCGTCCACTCGAGCGCCGTGCTGGCGCACAGCAGCAGCGCGAGGCCGCCCCAGAAGCGCAGGCGCGGAAAGCGCGACTCGGGTTCGGCGTCGGCGTCCACGCCCGCGAGCGCGCGCGACCCGCGCGCCAGCGTGCGCAAGGCCTGCAGCAGGCCCACCAGCGGCAGCCACGACACCGAGGCGCCCAGGCACAGCAGCAGGACGTCGGACAGCAAGGCGCCCGGCCGACCCAGCAGGTTCAGCACCGGCGAGCCGTCGCCCGAGGTGGTGAAGCCGGGATCGCCGGCGCGGTGGCTGGCCAGCGACAGCGCCACGCCCGTCCACACGACGAGGCTGGCGAGCGCGGCGACGCGCTGTTTCCAGACCGTGCGCGGCACCGGGGCCGCGGCGTCGGGCGACGTACGGGAAAAAGCGGAAAACTTCGGGAGAGCGAGGCTCAAATGACTGCCTTCAAACCAGGAATGCCCCCAGTTTATGCCGCCGGCCGCGCCGCGCGACCGCCGCGCGCGAAACACGGCGAAACCGCCGGATCGGCGCGAATCGCCGGCAGGCCCGGCGCCTGCGGCCTCAGCTCTTGCGGTTCTGGATCTTCAGCGATCCGTCTTCCTGCGTCTCGATGATGCCGCGCTCCTCCAGGTCCTTCATCACGCGGCTGACCATCTCGCGCGAGGCGCCGACGATCTTGGCCATGTCCTGGCGCGAAACCTTGGACTTGATGACCTTCTCGCCGTCGACGTCCTCGGCCATGTCCAGCAGCGTGCGGGCGACGCGGCCGTAGACGTCCAGCAGGGCCAGCGACTCGATCTGGCGGTCGGCGCTGCGCAGGCGCGTGACCAGGCCGCGCATGATCGCGTACGACAGGCTGGAGTTCTCCGGCAGGCAACGCGCGAACTCGGCGCGGCCCAGGATCAGCACGTCGCACTGCAGCTCGCAGCGCACCGTGGCGGAATGGGGTTCGTTGTCGATCAGGCTCATCTCGCCGACGTAGTCGCCGGCATTGAGCACCGCCAGGATCACCTCGCGGCCGCGCGGGTCGGAGGTGGTGACGCGGGCGCGGCCACTGAGCAGGATGAAGAGCGCGTTGCTCTTCTTGCCCTGCTCGACGACCAGCTCGCCGCGCCGGAAACGGCGCTTGACGACGCCGTCCGCCACCACGCGTGCCTGATCGGTCGTCAGCATCGAGAACAGCGGAACGCGTCGGATCAGGTCCAGATTCGAGAGCATCGACATGCAAAAACCTTTCGCAAATCCCTTGGAACGTTGAGCCCTGCCCCGCATGCCGCCGGCGGGGGCCGGTCGGCATCCCTACAATCGCGGGTGCAGTTTGTCGTGTGACATTGTGCCGTCCATTTCGCAATTTCCGAGCCCGCAACCGTAATGAGTAACTCTGAGAACCCTTCCAACCACGCCCAGGTGCTGATCCTCGGTTCCGGCCCGGCAGGGTATACGGCGGCGCTCTACGCGGCCCGCGCCAATCTGAAGCCGATGCTGGTCACCGGCCTCGCCCAGGGCGGGCAGCTGATGACGACCACCGAAGTGGACAACTGGCCGGCCGATGTCGCGGGCGTCCAGGGCCCCGACCTGATGGCGCGTTTCCTGGCCCACGCCGAACGTTTCGACACCCGGATCGTGTTCGACCACGTCAACAAGGTCGACTTCAGCCAGCGCCCGTTCAAGCTCGCCGGCGACTCGGGCACCTACACCTGCGACTCCCTGATCATCGCCACCGGCGCCTCGGCCAAGTACCTGGGCCTGCCGTCGGAAGAGGCCTTCATGGGCCGCGGCGTCAGCGGCTGCGCCACCTGCGACGGCTTCTTCTACCGCGGCGAGGAAGTCTGCGTGGTGGGCGGCGGCAACACGGCCGTCGAGGAGGCCCTGTACCTGTCCAACATCGCCCGCAAGGTGCACCTGATCCACCGCCGCGCCAAGTTCCGCGCCGAGGCGGTGATGATCGACAAGCTGATGCAGAAGGCCCAGGAAGGCAAGATCCAGCTGCACCTGGACCAGACCCTGCACGAGGTGCTGGGCGACCAGACCGGCGTCACCGGCGTGCGCACGAAGTCCGTCGAGGGCGAGGCCTACGCCGAGATCCCGGTCAAGGGCTGCTTCATCGCGATCGGCCACCACCCCAACACCGACATCTTCCAGGGTCACCTGGACATGAAGGACGGCTACATCCTCACCAAGACGGGCAGCGAGGGCTTCGCCACGCAGACGAGCGTCCCGGGCGTCTTCGCCGCCGGCGACGTGCAGGACCACGTCTACCGCCAGGCGATCACCTCGGCCGGCACCGGCTGCATGGCCGCGCTGGATGCGCAACGGTTCCTCGAATCGTTGAGCTGAGCGGCGTCGGGCGGGTTGGCTGCAGGCATCGGCCGCCGTTCGCCGGCATCGCGATGCCCGGCCGGATCGGCCGGGGCCCCTGCGCTCCGTCATTTCTGCGCGGAGCGCAACGGAGTCGCGGAATCCACCCCCGAGCAAACGTCTCGGCCGGGGTGGATCCTGCGACTGCGCCAGGATGACGGGCCGAGCGCGCGGTCGCGTTTGGCGAGCAACACCGTTTGGTGTAGAATCCGCAGTTCCCTTGGAAGCCAGCCGCCCTCTTGGCGTATGTGCAGGCTTTCCAACCCGGTGCGCATTGGGCGCCCGGTCGAATCAAGGAGAGCTTCATGGCTCGTGTCTGCCAAGTGACGGGTAAGCACCCGATGACGGGAAACAACGTTTCCCACGCCAACAACCGCACCAAGCGCCGTTTCCTGCCGAACCTGCAGAACCGCCGCATCTGGGTCGAGAGCGAGAACCGTTTCGTGCGCCTGCGCATCACGACGGCCGCGCTGCGCCTGATCGACAAGAACGGCATCGACGCCGTCCTCGCCGACCTGCGCGCCAAGGGCGAACTCTAAACATCACCGGAGATACACACCATGGCTGCCAAGGGTGGACGCGAAAAGATCAAGCTGGAATCGACCGCGGGTACGGGTCATTTCTACACCACGAACAAGAACAAGAAGACGACGCCCGAAAAGCTCGAATTCATGAAGTTCGATCCGAAGGCGCGCAAGCACGTCCTGTACAAGGAAATCAAGCTGCGCTGATCGGCAGGTGATCGCGGCCGTTCAACGCCGCGCTCCCCGCATCGAAGGCCGCCTCCGGGCGGCCTTTTGCATTCGTGCGCGCACGAACGCATGGCCGGGCTGGATCGAAACAGCTGTTTCAGGCCGACACGCGCGATGGGCGCGTCGCCTGCCGGCTGCGCGCTTCACTTCAAGGAGCCCCACCGATGCAGCACCGCATTGCCGCCCGCCTCGCCCTCGCCTGCCTCGCCACCGTCGCCGCGCTGCCCGGCCACGCCCAGGTCACCCAGAAGCCCGACGGGCAGTGGCGCTCGCTGTTCACCGCGGGGGCCAGCATCGCCACGGGCAACACCGACGCCAAGAGCGCGTCGCTGGGTGCCGACGTCGTCAAGCTGACGACCTCCGACAAGTGGGCCATCACCGGCGCCGCCCAGTACGCGCGCAGCGACGGCGCGACCACGGCCAACCACATGGGCGGCAGCACGATCTACTCGAGCGACTTCACGCCGCAGTGGTTCGGCTTCGGCGAGCTGGACCTGCTGCACGACGTGCCCAGCGACCTCGCGCTGCGCACGACGCTGGGCTCAGGCATCGGCTACCACGTCGTCAAGAGGCCCGACCAGAGCTTCGACCTGTCCGCCGGCCTCGCCTACACGATGGATCGCTACCGCCATCCGCAGCTGATCCAGGACGAGATGCGCAGCCGCTACAACCACGCCGAGCTGCTGCTGGCCGAGGAGTCGAGCAACAAGCTCAGCGACACCACCACCTTCAAGCAGAAGCTGACGGTGTACCCGAACCTGCGCGACACCGGCGACGTGCGCACGGTGTTCGACGCCGGCCTGTCGGTGGCGATGACCAAGCAGCTGGCGCTGACCGCCACGCTGTCGCACCGCTATGACAGTCGCCCCGGCGAGGGCCTGGGCCGCAACGACACGCTGTTCGTGACGGGCGTGTCGCTGCGCCTGGACTGACCGGCCTCGCGCGCGCGCCGCGCGCGTCACGCGAGCCCGCCCCGCACGTGCGGGGCGCCATGAAAAAGCCGCCCGGAGGCGGCTTTCGTTCGTCGGGGCGCGAGCGCTCAGACCTTGCGGCGACGCGCCAGGCCGACGACGCCGGCCAGGCCGGCCAGCATCAGCGCGTACGACGACGGCTCGGGCACGGGCATCGTGTCGGAAGCCTGCGCGTCGACGCGCACGTTGTCCACCTGGAAGACGTCGTCGAACAGCGTGAACGACGTGACGCCCGAGTAGTTGAACGTGAACGTCTGCAGGCCGGTGATTTCGGCCAGCGTCAGGACACTGTCGTGCGTGCCGGCCGCGTCGGTGTAGCTGAAGCGCACGGTGCCGCCGTTGGCGTCGTTCCAGCTGTTGGCCAGGTCGAACGACGCCAGCGTGAAGCTGCCGCCGCCCACGCGCGTGACGCGGATGCCGTAGCCGTCGTAGTCCTCGCCCAGCGTCGCGCCGGTCGGGTCGGCGTTGGCGGCGCTGCCCGTGCCCCAGGAGTACAGCGCGTCGCCCGAGTTGCGCAGCGTCGCGTCGAACGAGTAGCCCTGTTCGACGTACGTGTCGGGATGGACGGCCCACTCGCCCGGGTTCGTCAGCGCATCGAACGTGATCGTGGTGGCGCCGGCCGCGCCGGCCATCGCCAGCAGGGCCGCCGCAGCGGTGCACTTGAGTGCCTTGAACGTCATTTACTCCCCCCAGTCAATCAACCTGGCCGGGGAATGGCTCCCCGACAGCTCGACCGAGTGTACTGACAACGCTGCATCCGCGCGTTGCCCAAAAATGGGGTGTTTTCGTGACGGCGGGCCTGGCCCGAACACGCCCCCGGCCGGCGGGGGCGCGTGACGGCTTACTTGAGCGCCTTGTAGCGGACGCGCTTCGGACGCGCGCCTTCCTCGCCCAGGCGCTTCTTCTTGTCGGCCTCGTACTCCTGGTAGTTGCCGTCGAAGAACACCCACTGCGAGTCGCCTTCGCAGGCCAGGATGTGCGTGGCGATGCGGTCGAGGAACCAACGGTCGTGGCTGATGACCATGATCGAGCCGGCGAACTCCAGCAGCGCGTCTTCCAGCGCACGCAGGGTTTCGACGTCCAGGTCGTTGGACGGTTCGTCGAGCATCAGGACGTTGCCGCCCTGGATCAGCGTCTTGGCCAGGTGCAGGCGGCCGCGCTCGCCGCCGGACAGCTGCCCGACGAGCTTCTGCTGATCGTTGCCCTTGAAGTTGAAGCGGCCGATGTAGGCACGCGAGGGCATCACGAACTTGCCCACCGTCAGGTTGTCCAGGCCGCCCGAGACGTCCTCCCACACGGTCTTCGCATCCTGCAGCTCGGTGCGGGACTGGTCGACGAAGGCCATCTTGACGGTCTTGCCGATCGAGACGGTGCCCGAATCGGGCTGCTCCTTGCCGGCGATCATGCGGAACAGCGTTGACTTGCCGGCGCCGTTCGGGCCGATGATGCCGACGATGGCGCCCGCGGGCACCTTGAAGCTGAGGTTGTCGATCAGCTGGCGATCGCCGAAGCCCTTGCTGACGTTCGTGAACTCGATGACTTCATGGCCCAGGCGGTCGGCCACGGGGATGAAGATCTCGTTGGTCTCGTTGCGCTTCTGGTAGTCGAAGTCCGACAGCTCCTCGAAGCGCGCCATGCGGGCCTTGGACTTGGCCTGGCGACCCTTGGGGTTCTGGCGCACCCACTCGAGTTCCTTCTTCATCGCCTTGGTGCGGGCGTCCTCGGTCTTCTGCTCCTGCTCGAGGCGCTGCTCCTTCTGCAGCAGCCACTCCGAGTAGTTGCCCTTGTACGGCAGGCCACGGCCGCGGTCCAGTTCCAGGATCCACTCGGCGGCGTTGTCCAGGAAGTAGCGATCGTGGGTGATGGCCACGACGGTGCCCGAGAAGCGCTGCAGGAACTGCTCCAGCCAGTCCACCGACTCGGCGTCCAGGTGGTTGGTGGGTTCGTCGAGCAGCAGCATGTCCGGCTTGGACAGCAGCAGGCGGCACAGCGCCACGCGGCGCTTCTCGCCGCCGGACAGGTTGCCGATGTTGGCGTCCCACGGCGGCAGGCGCAGCGCGTCGGCGGCGATCTCGAGCTGGTGCTCGACGTTGTCGGAGCCGGCCGACGAGATGATGGCCTCGAGCTCGGCCTGCTCGGCGGCCAGCTTGTCGAAGTCGGCGTCCTCGTTGCCGTACTCGATGTAGACCTCTTCCAGGCGCTTCTTGGCGGCCAGCACGCCGCCCATGCCTTCTTCGACCGACTCGCGCACGGTCTGGTCTTCCTTGAGCTGCGGCTCCTGCGGCAGGTAGCCGATGTTCAGGCCGGGCATCGGCGTGGCCTCGCCCTCGAACTCCTTGTCGACGCCGGCCATGATCTTGAGCAGCGTGGACTTGCCCGACCCGTTCAGGCCGAGCACGCCGATCTTGGCGCCGGGGAAGAAGCTCAGGGACACGCCCTTGAGGATCTCTCGCTTCGGCGGAACGATCTTGCCGAGGCGATTCATCGTGAAAACGTACTGTGCCATCTGGGTGACCTGCGAAAGAGATGGGGAGGGAGGCGCTGAAACCGGTGGCGTCGCCGCCAACCGGGTCGGGACGCGGAAAAGCACGCGGCCCGGCAACTCGCGCGTCGCGAATCGTCGGGCCGCAGGCGCACGCGACAGGGCGTGCGCGCCGGATCAGGGTATTTTACTTGCTCGGACGGATCACGAGGTAGTTGGCGGAATCCCCGCGCCGCACCAGCACGGCGATGGACTTGGTCTTGTCCAGCTTGGCCACCGTCACCACGAACTGCTTGGCCGACGACACCGGCACGTTGCCGATCGACAGGATGACGTCGCCCTCCTGCACGCCCGCCCGCGCAGCGGCGCCTTCGACGCTGTCGACCCGCACACCCGACTTGATGTGCAGGCGCGCGCGCTCGGCGTCGCTGAGGTCGACCACCTTCAGGCCGAGGGTGGCCTTGGTGTTGGCGATGGCCTCGGGGTCGGGGCCGGTGATCGTGGGCGGCGTCTCGGGGCCGAAGTCGACGACGTCGGCGGTGATGTCCTTGTACTTGCCGTCGTGGAACACCTGCAGCTGCACCTTCTCGCCGGGCTTGACCATGCCCACCAGGCGCGGCAGGTCGGAGTAGCGGTCGACCATCTTGCCCTGCACCTTGGTGATGATGTCGCCCGCCTCGATGCCGGCCTTCTCCGCCGGCAGGCCGGCCTGCACGCCCTGCACCAGCGCACCCACCGGCTTGCCCAGGCCCAGCGTCTCGGCCACCTGCTTGGACACGATGCCGATCTGCACGCCGATGCGCCCGCGCACCACCTTGCCGGTGGCGCGCAGCTGGTCGGACACGCGGATCGCCTCGTCGATCGGGATGGCCAGCGAGATGCCGGCGCTGGTGCCCGACGGGCTCAGGATCTGCGAGTTGATGCCCACGACCTCGCCGCGCATGTTGATCAGCGGGCCGCCCGAGTTGCCGGGGTTGATGGCGACGTCGGTCTGCAGCAGCTGCAGGTAGTCGCCCGTCTCGCGCTGCTTGGCGCTGATGATGCCGGCGGTGACGGTGCTCTCCAGGCCGAACGGCGAGCCGATGGCGATCACCCACTCGCCCACCTTCATGCGGTTGACGTCGCCTACCCTGACGAAGGGCAGGCTCGCGGCCTCGATCTTGAGCAGCGCGACGTCGGTGCGCTGGTCGCTGCCGATGATCTTGGCCTTGAACTCGCGCTTGTCGGTCAGCGTGACGGTGACCTCGTCGGCGCCCTCGACGACGTGGGCGTTGGTCATCACGTAACCGTCGGGCGACAGCAGGAAGCCCGAGCCGATGTAGCCCTGCTCGGGCTGGTCGTCGTCGTCGGGCGCGTCGTTGCCGCCGGGAGGCGCGTTGCGGCCGCCGCGGCCGCCGTGGCGGCGGATGTATTCCTCGATCAGCTGCTGCATCTGCGCCTGCAGCGACTGGTCGCCCCCGTTCGACTTGGGCTTGATGTTGGTGCGGATGTTGACGACCGCCGGGCCCACCGTCTCCACCAGCCCGGTGAAGTCGGGCAGGCCGCGGACGGCGGTCTCGGGGGCCTGCACGGGCACCGGCGTGGGCGTGACCTCGGCCCGCGAAAGCGACGGGAGCGCGGCGGCCAGCGCGGTGACGATCGCCAGCGTGGCGGAGGCGGCGAAGGGGGCGTTGGGCTTGGACATCGAGCGCGGGCTCCGGGAACGGGGTGGTTTCAGTATTGTGATCGCGCGGCTCATCCGCCGGCGTTATCAGCTTGTCATTTGCGTTCCAGGGCACGAACGAACTGGTCGAGCGCGGCGGGCGGGACGTCGCCGACGGCCGTGAGCCACATCTCGTTGACGCGCCGCGTCAGCGTGTGCGTGGCGCCGATCACCGTCAGGCCCTCGCTGCGATGGCGCTGCGGCTGGTACGGCTCGATGAACAGCGACACGTGCGTGATGCCGTCCGACCAGATCGCCTGCAGCACCTTGGCCTGGCCGGCGGCGTCGCCGGGCAGGTCGAGCGCGCGGCGCACGCAGTCCAGCGCCATGAAGCCGGCCGGCAGCATGCTCGGCTGCATCGTCCAGCCCTCGGCGTCGAGCTTCGTGTGCTCGATGGCCGGGCGCACGACGCGGAAGCCGTCCGCGCGATGCAGCTCGTTGTAGATGGCCGCGGCGTCGGGCTTGACGCCGATGTTGACGTCCGAGAAGCCGGACGACTCCAGCGTGCGGCCGGCCAGCTGCACGTCGACCCGCAGCAGCAGGCCGGTGGCGTGGTCGGCCCAGATGACGTGGTCGAAGCGGCTGTCGTCGCGCGCCTTGAGCAGCAGGCGGTCGGCGTCGTGGCCGGCGATGCGCTGGGCGGGTTGCACGTGCAGCTCGTAGAAGTCGGGGATGTGCTTCTCGCTGCCGCTGACCAGCGCCGGGAACGCGGCGCGCGGGTCGGCGGGCTCGATCACCGCGACGCGGTAGCGCGGCCACAGCGTGCGCTCCTCGTCGTTGATGCGCAGCATCGAGCGCGGCTCGCCGTCGAGGGCGTCGATGCGCTCCAGCGTGGTGCGGCCGTCGAAGTAGTGGCCCACGCGCGAGCTCATCACGCTGGTGCCGGTGCTGTTGACGATGGTGCCGACGTAGTTGCTGCGCACGGCGGCGTCGTGGATGCGCGCGAGCCAGGCGCGCAGGTCGCCGGCGCTCTCGCCGCTGGCGGCCGACGACGGCGGCACGGCCGCGCGCTGCGTCTGCGCCAGCACGCGTGCGCTGCCGGCGGTGAGCGCCGCGGCGCACACCAGCGCGCCCGAAAAGCGCGACACCCGCAGCAGCGCGCCGCGCATCGCGGCGACGCGCGGCAGCAGCGCCCGGCGCGTGGCGAAGCGGGCCGGCGACAGCCGGTGCAGCGTCGCGCGCGCAGGCGTCACGCGCGCGAGCGCCCTGCGCGCACGGGCAGCGGGCGCGGGCAGCAGGAGCCCCGGGGACAGCACCTGCGCCATCACCGCGCGGGCTGCACCAGGGAGACGTTGCGCAGGTCGTTGCCCGGCATCTGGAACGGGGCGTTCATCGCCGACTGGCGGTGCGCCGCAAGGTACGGGGCCAGTTGGTCGGCCGCGGCCTTGTTCTGGGCGGGCGTCTGCTGGGTGGCCGGGACGATGGCACCGTTGTTGACCGCCGTGGCCGAGGCCATCACCGGGCCGGAGGCCGCACCGGCCTGGGCCAGGTTGGCATCGGAAGCGCGGTTGAACGGCCGCACGATGTTCAGGCCGCCGATCACCACCAGGAAGCCGGCGGCCATCGCGACCGGACCCTGCCAGCGACCGCGCGAACGTGCCGCGGCGCCGGACGCGTTGGCGACGGCGGGCGCGGCGACGGCCGGATCCTCGGCGCGCGGCTGCGGCGCGAGCACCACCGGCTCGTCGGCCAGGCGCGCGCGCAGCGCCACCAGGAATGCCTCGTCGGACGCCGGCGCCGTGGCCAGGTCCTCGCTGCGCAGCACGTCGCCGATGAGCTGGTAACGGTGCCAGGTGGCGCGCGCGTCGGGGTCGTCGCGCCAGGCCTGGAAGGCCCGCACGGCTTCGCCGTCGGTGCAGTCGCCGTCGGCCAGCGCCGACAGGATGCGGCAGGAGGAGGAACGATCGCTTTCAGGCTGTGACATTCAAACCTCGCAACGGGTCATCGTTTCGCCAGGGGCGGCAGTCGTCGGGGATGAGGAACAAGTGTTCATGGCGTCGTTCATTGCGGCTGAGTAGGCGCTCACCAGCGATTGCCTTCCCGGGTGTCCAGCAACGGACGCAGCCGCTCCGCGATCGCCTCGCGGGCGCGGAAGATGCGCGAGCGCACGGTACCGATGGGGCAGTTCATGACGTCCGAAATCTCTTCGTAGCTGAGACCTTCGATCTCGCGCAGCGTGATGGCCTGGCGCAGATCCTCCGACAGCGCGGCAATGGCCGCGTTGACGGTGGCGGCGATCTCCTTGCTGGCGAGCAGGGCCTCGGGCGTCTCGCCGTCGGTTGGTTCCATTCCGCCGCGGTAAGTTTCATCGTCGTCGTCCGCGCCCTGCAGCGCCGTGAGCGTTGTCACGGGATCGCGCTTCATGTCGACCAGCGCCTTCTTGGCGGTGTTGACGGCGATCCGGTAGAGCCACGTGTAGAACGCGCTCTCGGCGCGGAACTGCGGCAGCGCACGGTAGGCGCGGATGAAGGTTTCCTGGGCGATGTCGGACACCAGGTCGACGTCGCGCACCATGCGGCCGATCAGCCGTTCGATGCGGCGCTGGTACTTGACCACCAGCATCTCGAAGGCACGCACGTCGCCCTGCTTGACGCGCTCGACCAGCGCGGCGTCGGGATCGGGGTTGAGCATCGTCATGGACGTGCATCCCCCCGGCCGGCACGCCAGTTCCACAGCGCGCCGCGCAGCGCGGCCCAGCGTGCGAGATCCAGGCCGACCGTCAGCGGCAGCCAGGTGGCGGCGCCCACGCCGGCGTACGGCAGGAAGCGAACCAGCATCCAGGGGCCCAGGTCGAGCATCAGTTCGGCGTCGCCGCGCTGCTCGGGGCGGCCGCGCGGGTCGGACGCCAGCACCCAGTCCTCGCCGTCCCAGCGGAGCGTGCGCTCACCTGAGAGCGACGCGCGCTGCTGCCACAGCCACCAGGCGGCGCCGGCCATCGCCGCCGCCCACAGCGCGAGCGTGCCCTGGACGAGCGGGTTGCCCAGCGCCTCGAACAAGGCGTCGGGCTGGCGGCTGCCCCAGTGGGCGGCGAAATAGGGAAGGCCCCAGGCCAGCGGCACCGCCACCGTCGCCCCGACCAGCAGCGACAACGCCGCACGCCAGGCACGCCCCAGCGCGCTGGTGTACTCGACGGGAGGCGGCGCGCGCATCGCGAGCCGGGACAGGACGCGGCCCGGAACGGTCAGACCTTGCGGAACACCAGGGTTCCGTTGGTGCCGCCGAAGCCGAAGTTGTTCTTCACCGCGACGTCGATCTTCATCTTCCGCGCCGTGTTGGCGCAGTAGTCGAGATCGCACTCGGGGTCCTGGTTGAGCAGGTTGATGGTCGGCGGGGCGACCTGGTCGCGCAGCGCGAGGACGGTGAACACCGACTCGATGCCGCCGGCGCCGCCCAGCAGGTGGCCCGTCATCGACTTGGTCGAGCTGACGACCAGCTTCCTGGCCGCATCGCCGAACGCCTTCTTGACGGCGTTGGTCTCGTTCAGGTCGCCCAGCGGCGTGGAGGTGCCGTGCGCGTTGAGGTAGTGCACCTCGTCGGCGTTGACGCCGGCGTTCTTCAGCGCCGCCTGCATCGAGCGGCGCGGGCCGTCGACGTTGGGGGCGGTCATGTGGTAGGCGTCGCCGCTCATGCCGAAGCCCGCGAGCTCGGCATAGATCGTGGCGCCGCGCGCCTTGGCGTGTTCGTATTCCTCGAGCACGAGCGAACCGGCGCCCTCGCCCAGGACGAAGCCGTCGCGATCCTTGTCCCACGGGCGCGAGGCCGTGGCGGGATCGTCGTTGCGCGTGGACAGCGCGCGGGCGGAGGCGAAGCCGCCGATGCCCAGCGGCGACACCGTGGATTCCGCGCCGCCGGCAATCATCACGTCGGCGTCGCCCGATTCGATCAGGCGGCCGGCCATGCCGATCGAGTGCAGGCCCGTCGTGCAGGCCGTCACGAGGCCGAGGTTGGGGCCGCGGTAGCCGCAGTAGATCGAGATGTGACCCGAGATCATGTTGATGATCGAGGCCGGCACGAAGAACGGCGAGATGCGGCGCGGGCCGCGGTTCGCGTATTCGGTCTGCGTGTGCTCGATCTCCGGCAGGCCGCCGATGCCGGCGCCCATCAGGACGCCGATGCGGTCGCCTTCTTCTTCGGTGAGCTGGTCGCCGGTCTTCAGGCCGGCGTCCTTGATCGCCTGCAGCGCCGCCGCCACGCCGTAGTGGATGAAGGTATCCATGTGGCGGGCGTCCTTGCCGGGGATGTAGTCCTCGACATTGAAGCCCTTCACCTCGCCCGCGAAATGGCAGGCGAACGGGGTGGCATCGAACTTGGTGATCGTGGCAATGCCGGATTTTCCGGCCACGATGTTGGCCCAGCCTTCAGCCACCGTGTTGCCCACGGGGCAGACCAGACCCAGTCCGGTGACGACGACGCGACGACGACTCATGCTGATCAGGCCTTGGCGTGCGCCTTGGCGTAGTCGATCGCGAGCTGCACCGTGGTGATCTTCTCGGCCTCTTCGTCCGGGATCTCGATGCTGAATTCGTCTTCCAGCGCCATCACCAGTTCGACGGTGTCGAGCGAGTCCGCGCCCAGGTCGGCCACGAAGGCCTTGTCGTTCGCCACGTCGGCTTCGGGGACGCCGAGTTGTTCGGCAATGATTTTCTTGACTCGTGCTTCGATATCGCTCATGACACTCCTCCGGGAGGGTTTGCGTAAAAACGGGCGGATTCTACTTGCCCAGATAACCAGACGGCCGGACCAGCCTTGCGGCCGATACGGCAATCCGCTCAACTCATGTACATGCCGCCGTTGACGTGCAGCTCCGTACCGGTGATGTAGCCGGCCTCGCGCGAGGCCAGGAACGCCACCGCGTTCGCAATCTCCTCGGGCTTGCCGAGGCGATTCAGCGGGATCGACTGCAGCAGCGCGGCCTTCTGGGCCTCGGGCAGGACGTCGGTCATGTCGGTCTCGATGAAACCGGGGGCGACGCAGTTGACCGTGATGTTGCGGCTGCCCAGCTCGCGGGCCAGGGCGCGCGTCATGCCCGCGACGCCGGCCTTGGCCGCGGCGTAGTTGGCCTGGCCGGCGTTGCCGCTGGCGCCCACGACCGACGTGATGTTGACGATGCGGCCGAAGCGCTGCTTCATCATCGGGCGCATGACCTCGCGCGACATGCGGAAGACGGACTTCAGGTTGGTGTCGTGCACCGCGTCCCAGTCGTCGTCCTTCATGCGCATGGCCAGGCCGTCGCGCGTGATGCCGGCGTTGTTGACCAGCACGTGCACGCCGCCGTATTCCTTGACGATGGCGTCGACCAGCGCCGTGACGCCCGCGGCGTCGTTGACGTCGAGCTTGACGCCCTTGCAGCCTGCGTTCCCGGCGAGCGCCTCGGTGATCGCCTGCGCGCCGCCGTCGCTGGTGGCGGTGCCGATGACGCGGTAGCCGCGCTCGGCCAGCGTCTTGGCGATGGCGCGGCCGATGCCGCGCGACGCACCGGTGACCAGCGCGGTCTGGACGTTGCCGTCGTTGAGATCGCTCATGCCAGCACCCCCTTCGTTTCGGCCAGCGTGGCCGGGTCGTGGACGGCGCCCGTGACGAGCTCGCCGTCGATGCGCTTGGCCATGCCGGACAGCACCTTGCCCGGGCCGCACTCGATCACGTGCGTGACGCCGCGCGCGCGCAGCGCCTGCACGACCTCCACCCAGCGCACCGGACCGGCGGCCTGGCGCACCAGCGCGTCGCGGATCGCGGCGGCGTCGGTGGGCGTGGCCACGTCGATGTTGTTGACGACCGGGATCTGCGGCGCATTGAACGTCACCTTCTGCAGCGCGGCCTGCAGGCGCTCGGCCGCGGGCTTCATCAGGCTGGAGTGGAACGGCGCGGACACGGGCAGCAGCAGCGCGCGCTTCGCGCCGGCGGCCTTGAGCAGCTCGCAGGCCTTGTCGACGCCGGCCTTGCTGCCGGCGATGACGGTCTGCTTGGGATCGTTGAAGTTGACGGCCTCGACCACCTCGCCGCTGGCCTGGGCGGCGGCCTTGCAGCCGTCGCGCACGGCCGGCGCGTCCAGGCCCAGGATCGCGGCCATCGCGCCCACGCCCACCGGTACGGCCTCCTGCATCGCCGTCGCGCGCAGGCGCACGAGCGGCAGCGCGTCGGCCAGCGACAGCACGCCGGCCGCCACCAGCGCCGTGTACTCGCCCAGCGAGTGGCCGGCGACGGCCACCGGCGCGGCGCCGCCTTCGGCCAGCCACGCGCGCCAGGCGGCGATACCGGCGGTCAGCATGACGGGCTGGGTGTTGGTGGTGAGGTCCAGCTGTTCCTTCGGGCCCTCGTGGATCAGGCGGCCGATGTCCTCGCCGAGCGCCGCGGAGGCTTCCTCGAGCGTGGCGGCGACGGCCGGGTGGTCGCCCCAGGCGTCGAGCATGCCGACGCTCTGCGAGCCCTGGCCGGGAAATACGAATGCGAATGCGGTCATGGGAGGGGAATGATCTTGTTGTTCTCTCGGAGGCGAGCCGGCAATCGGGCCGCCTGTCGCGGGGACGATGGGAGGATCAGTAGTCGACGAGGGCGGCGCCCCAGGTGAAGCCGCCGCCCACGCCCTCGAGCAGCAGGCGCTGGCCGCGCTGGATCTGGCCCGAACGGATCGCGACGTCGAGCGCCAGCGGGATCGACGCCGCCGACGTATTGCCGTGTTCGTCCACGGTGACCACCACGCGGTCTGCGGGCAGTTTGAGCTTGCGGGCCGTGCCCTGCATGATACGGATGTTCGCCTGGTGCGGCACGAGCCAATCGACGTCGGAAGTGGCGCGTCCGGCCAGCTCCAGCACTTCCAGCGCCACGTCGCCCAGCACGCCCACGGCCAGCTTGAAGACCGCCGGGCCGTCCATCTTCAGCAGCGGGTCGCCGAAGACCTTGCCGCCGCTGACGGTGCCCGGGGTGCACAGGATGTCGAGGTAACGGCCGTCGGCGTGCAGCTTGGTGGCGACCACGCCCGGCGTGTCGCTGGCCTCGAGCACGATGGCGCCGGCGCCGTCGCCGAACAGCACGCAGGTGGTGCGGTCGTCGAAGTCCAGCAGGCGCGAGAACACCTCGGCGCCGATCACCAGCGCGCGGTTGGCCGAGCCGGCCTTGATCATCGCGTCGGCCACGCTCAGCGCGTAGATGAAGCCCGAGCAGACGGCCTGGACGTCGAACGCCGCGCAGCCGTTCACGCCCAGCTTGCGCTGCACGATGCTGGCCGTCGACGGAAACACCATGTCGGGCGTCGACGTGGCCACGATGATCAGGTCGACGTCGGCCGCGGTGCAGCCGGCGGCTTCCAGCGCGCGGTTGGCGGCGGCGGTGGCGAGGTCGCTGGCGTTGACGTCGTCGGCCACGAAGTGGCGCGCGCGGATGCCGGTGCGCTCGACGATCCAGTCGTCGGACGTCTCGACGCCGCGGCGGGCCAGCATCTGGACGAGGTCGTCGTTCGTCAGGCGCAGCGGCGGCAGGTCGCTGCCGGTGCCGGCGATACGGGAATGGCGGACGGCGGTAATTTGAGAGTACTCCCCAATTCCTGGTTCAACGCGAGCCGCGGCGTGCGACGGGCGCGGCGCTCATGCGGCTTGCGGAACCGACTCGCCGCCGGTGGGCGGCAGAGCTTGCATGGTATCGACGATGGCGTCGTGGACCCCATCGAGCAAACGGTTGCGGGCGGCGTCGTGGGCGCGGATGAGCGCCTGGCCGAACGAAAAAGCATCGGCGCCGCCGTGGCTCTTGAACACGAGGCCCTTGAGGCCCAGCAGCGCGGCGCCGTTGTAGCGGCGCGGGTCGACGCGCGCCTGGAAGCGGCGCAGCACCGGCATCGCCACGAGCGCGGCGAGCTTGGTGAACAGGTTGCGCTCGAATTCCTGGCGGATCATCGACTTCATCATCTTGGCCACGCCCTCGTTGCTCTTGAGCGCGACGTTGCCGACGAAGCCGTCGCAGACCACGACGTCCACGGTGCCCTTGAAGATGTCGTCGCCCTCGACGTTGCCGAGGTAGTTCAGGTGGCCGTGCGAGGCGACGGCGCGCAGCATCTCGCCGGCGCGCTTGATCACCTCGCTGCCCTTGATCATCTCCTCGCCGATGTTGAGCAGTCCGACGACCGGCTCGGGGCGGCCCTCGGTGGCGGTGACGAGCGCGCTGCCCATCACGGCGAACTGCATCAGGTGCTCGGCGCTGCAGTCGACATTGGCGCCCAGGTCCAGCACGCAGGTGAAGCGATCCTGGATGGTGGGCATGAACGTGGCGATCGCCGGGCGATCGATGCCGTCCATCGTCTTGAGCAGGTAGCGCGACACCGCCATCAGCGCGCCGGTGTTGCCGGCCGAGACGCAGACATCGGCGGCGATGGCGCCGGCCTCGTTGGCCTTGAGCTGCTCGATGGCCACGCGCATCGATGAATCGCGCTTGCGACGCAGCGCCGTCTCCACCGTGTCGTCCATCGTGACGACCTGGCTCGCCGTGATCAGCGTGCAGCGCGGCCAGTCGGTGGCCGGCGCGAGGGCGCCGGGGCTGCCGACCAGCAGCAGTTCGGCGTCGGGGTGGCTGTCCAGGAAGGCCTTGCAGGCCGGCAGCGTCACGGAGGGTCCGTGGTCGCCGCCCATGCAGTCCACCGCCAGGCGAACGCGCGAACGGGGAGTCAGGGGTACGGGATGAATCACAGTCGGGATCGATCGGGGCGATCTAATTCCAGCAATCCGGGACCATAGCAGACGTGCCTGTCGGCCGTGCGCATGACAACCCGAATGACCCCGCGCCTCATCGGAAACAGCCGAGCCGCGCCTTCGCGCCGGAACGCGAGACGCTGCAAGGCGAATGGGAATCGTGGGGTTGGGCGCGGACGCGAAGCCGCAGCCCGGGCTGGTGCGCTCGCCGCGTCTTGCCGCCGCCGGCGCGCCGGGCCCGCGAGCCGGGCGGCGTTGCCGGATCGATGCCGCATCAGGGCACCGCGGGCGGGCCGCGACGAGCGCTGCCGCCTGGAAGGATCAGGCGTCAGCCTTGGTCTTCAGGACCTTGCGGCCACGGTAGAAGCCGGTCGGGCTGATGTGGTGACGCAGATGCACTTCGCCCGTGGTGGCTTCGATCGCCGTGCCCGGGGTCGTCAGCGCGTTGTGCGAACGGTGCATGCCGCGCTTCGACGGCGACTTCTTGTTTTGCTGGACAGCCATTTTGAAACTCCTGGGAACGCCGCCGAGCCGGCGACCGTTCTGTGAACCCATGCCCTTGCTGCGGATCCGAACGCTGCAAACCACTGCAGCAGCCGGGCAAAGATTGGGGAAAGCCAACGATTATAGCGACTTCGTCGGCGCTCGCCAAGTCGACGCCCGGACCGACGACAACGCGCCTTGCCACTCCGCCCGGCATCCTGCGACTGCACCGGAAAGCGGCTCCCGCCCTCCTGTGCCGCAGGGCGCCCATGGCGGGTCAAACGACCCGCCCTGCCAATCCTGAAAGCGGAACGGCCCTCGTACGCCCGGGCGGGCAAGCGAGGGCCGTAGATCGGCACTGCGTGGGGCGAGTCGTTCGACCCGTCTTCCCGACCGACCTTACTTCAGGCCGGCGGCGTCCCGCAGCGCCTGCACCTTGTCGGTGCGCTCCCACGAGAATTCCGGCTCCTCGCGGCCGAAGTGGCCGTAGGCGGCAGTCTTGCCGTAGATGGGGCGCAGCAGGTCCAGCATCTGGATGATGCCCTTCGGGCGCAGGTCGAAAAGTTCAGTGACCAGCTCGGCGAGCTTGGCGTCGGGGATGACGCCGGTGCCTTCGGTGTAGACCGTCACGTTCATCGGGCGGGCCACGCCGATCGCGTAGGCGACCTGGATCTGGCACTGGCGCGCCAGGCCGGCCTTGACGATGTTCTTGGCCACGTAGCGCGCGGCGTAGGCGGCCGAGCGGTCGACCTTGGTCGGGTCCTTGCCCGAGAACGCGCCGCCGCCGTGCGGGCAGGCGCCGCCGTACGTGTCGACGATGATCTTGCGGCCGGTCAGGCCGCAGTCGCCCTGCGGGCCGCCGACGACGAAGCGGCCGGTCGGGTTGACGAGGTAGCGCGTGTCCTTGAGCCACTCGGCCGGCAGCACCGGCTTGATGATCTCCTCGATGATGGCCTCGGTGAACTCGGGCTTCATCTTGGCGCCATCGCTCATCTCGGGCGCGTGCTGGCTGGACAGCACCACGGTGTCGATCGAGTGCGGCTTGCCGTCGACGTAGCGCATCGTGACCTGGCTCTTGGCGTCCGGGCGCAGGAACGGCAGGCGGCCGTCCTTGCGCAACTGGGCCTGGCGCTCGACGAGGCGGTGCGCGTAGTAGATCGGCGCGGGCATCAGCTCGGGCGTCTCGTCGCAGGCGTAGCCGAACATCAGGCCCTGGTCGCCGGCGCCCAGGTTCAGGTAGTCGTCGCTCGCGCGGTCGACGCCCTGGGCGATGTCGTTGCTCTGCTTGTCGTAGGCGACGAGCACGGCGCAACCCTTGTAGTCGATGCCGTACTCGGTGTTGTCGTAGCCGATGCGCTTGATGGTGTCGCGCGCGACCTGGATGTAGTCGACGTTGGCCTGCGTGGTGATCTCGCCGGCCAGGACGACCAGGCCGGTGTTGCAGAGCGTCTCGGCCGCGACGCGGGACAGCGGATCCTGCGTGAAGATCGCGTCCAGGATGGCATCGGAGATCTGGTCTGCGACCTTGTCCGGGTGACCTTCCGAAACGGATTCGGAGGTGAAGAGGAAGTCATTCGCCACGAGTGATAGCTCCAGATGCGCGAGTTCGAGGAAATCGCGTTCGGCCGCCTTTGCGCGTGGGTCCCGGCGAACGCTTTAGTGGAATATTTGAATCGCCCCACAAGTTGTTCAGTTAACTCGGCGATGTGGACATTGTACGTCCATCCAGCATTTCCTGCGGCGGATAAGGGCCGCGCCTCCCACGCTTATCAGGCGTTGCCGGGGCCGCCGTCGCCGTGGCCGCCCTTGCGCAGCGCCGCCAGGCTCGCGAACGGGTTGGCCTTCTCCTCGACGGCCTCGACGTCGCCGAACTGCATGGGCACGGCCTCGGGGCAGACGTCGTGGCGCGGCACCAGCGGCAGCGCGAGCAGCATCTCGTCCTCGACCAGGTCGCGCAGGTTCAGGCTCTTGGTGAGCACCAGCACCTCGTCCTCGATCTCGTCGTCCAGCACGGCGGCGGTGTCCTCGTCGGCGACGAAGCGGAAGTGGCGGTCGACGTGCACGGCATCCGTCATCGGCAGCAGGCAGCGCTGGCACTGCAGGATGACGTCGGCGCGGGCCTGCAGGTGCAGCCAGACCTGGCCCTCGCCGCCGACGCGGCGCAGCGAGCCGACGGCATGCCAGTGCACGCGGCGCGAGGGGTCGCGCTCGGCACGCGTGGGCAGCTTGGGCGAATCGGCGCCGGCCGGCGCCTTCAGCGGCGAGCCGGCGTCCGGCGGGCACTCGCTGTCGGCCAGGCGCGGCAGCTCGGCGATGGGCCAGTCGCCCGAGGCGTCCTGCGCGTCTGCGGCGAAGTGGGCGACGTTCAGGCGCAGCGGGTCGATGGCGGAGGTCATGCATCGATTTTAGTCCGCGGGTCGCGCCGCGACGCGGGGCGCGACGCCCTGCCGCGCAGGCGACAATCCGCCATGCCCACGCTCCCCCGCCTGATCCTGGCCTCCACGTCGCGCTACCGGCGCGAGCTGCTGGAACGGCTGCGCCTGCCGTTCGAGGCGCTGTCGCCCGAGACCGACGAGACCCCCCTGCCCGGCGAGGCGCCCGCGGCGCTGGCCGAGCGCCTCGCGCTCGCGAAGGCGCGCGCGCTCGCGAGCCGCTTTCCCGACGCGGTGGTGATCGGCGCCGACCAGGTGGCCGATGTCGACGGCACGGCGATCAGCAAGCCCGGCACGCACGAGCGCGCCGTCGAGCAGTTGCGTGCGATGAGCGGGCGCACGATCGTCTTCCAGACCGCACTGGCCGTGGTGCGCGAATCCATCGGCTTCGCGCAGGTGCGCCGTGCGCCGGTGGCCGTGCGCTTTCGCCGCCTGTCCGACGGCGAGATCGAGTTCTACCTGCGCACCGAGCAGCCCTACGACTGCGCCGGCAGCGCCAAGTGCGAGACGCTGGGCATCGCGCTGCTGGAGGCCATCGAGTCCGACGACCCGACCGCGCTGATCGGCCTGCCGCTGATCCGCACCGCCGAACTGCTGCGCGCCGCCGGGCTCGACCCGCTGCGCGCCGCCGCGGACGCCGGAGCGAACCGATGACTGCACCGGACACGCCGCGCGGCCGCCTGCTGCTGATGCCCAACACGCTGGACCTCGGCGCGGCCGAGGTGCCGCTGACCGACGTGCTGGCCAGCGGCGTGATCGCGGCCGCCAGCCGCCTGCTGCACTGGGTCGTCGAGGACGCCCGCAGCGCGCGCGCCTTCCTCAACCGCGTCAACAAAGTCGCGCCGCTCGCGCAGCCGCTGCAGCAGACGCTGATCTCGGAGCTGCCGCGCCCGCCCAAGGGCACGCAGCGGCCGGCGCCGGCGACGGGCCCGTCGCCCTGGGCCGCGCTGCTCGCGCCCGCGCTCGCTGGGCACGACATCGGTCTCCTGAGCGAGGCCGGCCTGCCCGGCGTCGCCGACCCGGGCGCGCTGCTCGTGGCCGCGGCGCACGAGGCCGGCATCCCGGTCGTGGCGCTCAGCGGCCCCAGCTCGATCACGCTGGCGATCGCCGCCAGCGGCCTGAACGGCCAGAGCTTCGTGTTCCACGGCTACCTGCCGGCCGAGGCGGGTGCGCGGCGGGCGCGCCTGCGCGAGCTCGAGGCCGCGTCGCGCAAGCTGCAGCAGACCCAGGTCTTCATCGAGACGCCCTACCGCAACGCCGCGATGCTGGAGGCCTGCGTCGAGGCGCTGCAGCCGGCCACCAGGCTGGCCGTCGCGTGCGGCCTCACGCTGGCCGACGGCTGGGCGCACACGCGCAACGTCGCCCAGTGGAAGGCCGCGAAGGCGCAGCTGCCCGATCGCGTGCCGGCGGTGTTCAGCCTGCTCGGGTGAACTAGCGGAAGGTGGTCGACACCACCACGCCGTGCGGCATGATCGCGAAGCTGCTGCCCGGCAGCGTGCCGTCCTTGGCGCGCTGGCCGAACCAGTCGCCGACGACGTAGCCCAGCACCGAGCCGGCCACGGTGTCGGACAGCCAGTGCTCGCGCGCCGACACGCGGCCCACGTCGACCAGCGCCGCGACGCCGTACAGCCAGGGCGCGTCGTAGTGCTGGGCGATCGGCGTGACCACGCCCCAGGCCAGCGCCGTGTGCGCGGACGGGAACGAGCTGTCCGAGCGCTTCGCGTGGCCGAAGTCGGCGGCGCCGCGATCGGCGTTCGGGCGCGAACGGTCGACCGCCTGCTTGAGCACCTCGGTGAGCGCCACCGACGTCACGCCGGACTCCACGCTGGCCAGCGCGATGTCGCCGTCGGGCGTGCCGCGCTTGAAGAGCCACGACGTGCCGGCCAGGCCGATGCCGGCGTAGGGCAGCGTCGACGCGAGGTCGCGCATCACCTTCATCGAGGGCTCGCTGTGGTGCGCCGAGGCGTAGTTGCTCGCGGCGCGGTCGAAGATGGCCGCGCCGCCGATCAGCGCGCCGGCGGCCAGCAGGCGGTCGGTCGTCGTCGACGTGCTCGCGGCCGACAGCGCCTGCGCGAAGCGGCTCGGCGACGCGAAGCCGAGGTCGTCCAGCGTCGTGCTCATCTCCAGGCCGAAGCGCGAGGTCACCTGCGCGCCGTTGGGGCGCTGCACGTGCGTCCAGTCGAACTCGGGCGTCACGGTGGTCGACCCGAAGTGCCAGCTGCGGCGCGCCGACACGGCCCACAGCGGGCTGCCCGGCGCATACGGCTCGGTGGTGCCGACGAAGGTGCCGGCGTGCGAGCCGACATGGCCGTAGTCCACGCGCAGCGAGCTGTCCCACTCGGAGTCGACCCAGCCGACGGTCACCAGCTTGCCGTCGCCGCCGATGCTCGCGCCCATCCAGCGGCCGCCGTTGGTGAAGCCGTCCGGGTAGGCGTAGTTGACGTACGCGCAGCGCGGGATCGTGCTCTTGCGCCAAGTGGTGCGGCAGCCGATCTCGGAGGCCTCGAGGTAGAAGCGCATCGTGCCGTCGGCCGTCCACGCCTCGGCGCCCACCGTCTCCAGGTACTTGAACGGCAGGTGCTTGCGCGAGTCCTCGCCCATGACCTGCGCGTAGCCCGCGCAGCGCACGCCGAACGGGCAGCGCAGGCGCAGGTCGGCGCCGGCCAGGCCGTTGCCCGAGTCGCGCGCCTGGGCCGCCTCGGTCTGCGCGTTGGCGTGCGACCCGACGACCGCGCGCAGCAGGCTGCCGAGCGATTCGGAGTGCCCGTTGCCGCCGAACTGGGTCATGCGCGTGAGGCCGATCTCGAACAGCGAGAACGGCCGCGCCGTCAGCCGCCAGCCGGTGATCAGCGGATCGCTGCCGTTGCCCGCGGGCTCGCCCTGGGTGCGCGCCACGAAGAAGTCGGTCGTCCAGGGCCCGACCCACGACAGCCACGGCGACTCCGGCGCCCTCGCCGAGGCGCGCTGGAAGCCGACGCCGTCCAGCGGCGGCGCGTTGTTGCTCAGCGGCAGCGCGCTCTGCCAGCCGGGGCCCCACCACGAGCGGTGCGCCCAGGCCTGCGCCTGCACGCCGTAGGCCTCGGCGACGACGGCGCTGTCGTCCAGCCGGGCCGTCGCGCGCTTGGCGCCTTCGTCGTTGATGGGGTCGAGCCGGCCGCCGACCTGGAACGCCAGGTGCGGGGCGTCGAGCTCGCCGCTGCGCAGTTGCAGGCTGGAGCCGGGCGTGGGGTCGTCACCGTAGGCCGGCAGCGCGTCCTTGCGCTCGCGCAGCGCCACGCCGATGCGGCTGGATTGCTGGGCACGCAGCTCGGCACGCACCTGGGCGCGCGCGGCGTCGAGCGCGGGCGGCAGCTCGGCGGGCAGCGTGTCGAGCGCCTGCTGCACGGCGTCGCGCGGCAGCGGCCATTGCGACACGGTCAGCGGCATGCCGCCGTCGTCGACCAGCAGCTCGATCGCATGGCGCGCGCTCACGCTCGGCGTCCAGGGCACGGACGCCGCCGCGGCCAGGGGCGACAGCCCCCACAACAAGGCGACACGCCACGCTCGCGCGCGCACGTCGCGCAGGCGCGCGGCGCCTGCCCAGCTCGATCTCATCCATCCACCCCGATAATTTGTTTGTGATGCCGCCGCCGACTGTCGAGCGAACGCACGACACTCGAGCATTCGCCGCGGGCCAGTCCGCGGCCGCCGCGTGCATTCTCGCAGTCCCGCGCAAGTCCCCCATGTCCGCACCCTGAATGAACTTGTCAAAACCCTTGCGCGCCGCCGTGGCCGCGGCCAGCCGGCCGCTGCAGGGCCGGCTGGCGCGGCTGGTCTATCCGCCGGGCACGCAGCCTGGAGACTTCCTGCAGCCGGCCGGAGAGGCGTCGCTGCTGGGGCCGGGTTCGGTGTCGTGGCGCGTGTTCGCCAATCCGGTCGCGCTGCTGGTGGGCGGCGTCGCGGCGGTACTGCTCGAACTGGCGGAGCCGCGGGTGCGCACCGGTGTATGGGAACACACCGCGTTCCGCACCGCGCCGCTGCCGCGCCTGCAGCGCACCGGCTACGCCGCGATGATGACCGTGTTCGGCGCGCGCAGCCGCACCGAGGCGATGATCCGCGGCATCAACGCCGGCCACGCGCGCATCGCGGGCCGCACGCCCGACGGCGTGCCCTACCGCGCCGACGACGTCGAGCTGCTGACCTGGGTGCACGCCACCGCCACCTTCGGCTTCCTGCAGGGCTACGTGACGTGCGTGCGCCCGCTCGAGGCCGCGCAGCGCGACGCGTTCTACGCCGAGAACCAGGCCTCGGCCTGGCTGTACGGCGTGCAGTTGCCGCCGGACTCCGAACGCGCGCTCGACGCCCTGTTCGACCGCATGCGCCCGCAGCTCGAGCCCTCGCCCATCGTGCGCGAGTTCCTGGCCATCATGCGCGGCATGCCACTGCTGCCCGCGCCGCTGCGGCCGCTGCAGGGCCTGTTGCTGCGCGCAGCGGTGCAGGCGCTGCCCGCGGACATCCGCGCCCGCCTGGCGCTCGACGGCACGCAGTGGCGCCTCGCGCCGTGGCAGCGCGGCCTCGTGCGCCTGCTGGGCCGCGCGGCCGACCACCTGAGCCTGCCGACGCTTCCCGCGCAGCTCGCGCGCCGGCGCCTCGCGGCGCCCTGAAATGGCGAAGGCCCCGCTGCGTCGCCGCAACGGGGCCTCGTTGAAAAACGCGGGAACGCTCGGCCGTCAGGCCTTGCCGCCGCCCAGCAGGGCCGCGACCTTGCGCTTGGAGCGGATGTTGGCCGACAGCGCCGAGCGGCCGACCGGCACCGCGGCGGGCACCATTTCCCACTCGGGCTTCTCGTCGCCGCTGGCGGCGGCCTCGTAGGGCTTGTCGAAGAACGGATCGCGGGCCTTCTGCGGCGCGGCCGGGCGAGGCGGCGACGGGCTGCGCGCGAACGACGGCTCGCGCTCGCTGCGCTCGCCACGCTCGCGGCGCGGCTCGTCGTCGAAGCGGGGGCGCGGCGGGCGGCGCGGGCGGTCGTCCTCGACCTCGAACGGCTCGAGCTCGATCTTCTTGTTGATCAGCTTCTCGATGTCGGAGACGTTGCGGGCGTCGTCGCGCGTGACCAGCGTGACCGCCAGGCCCGACGCGCCGGCGCGGCCGGTGCGGCCGATGCGGTGCACGTAGTCCTCGGCGTTGAACGGCACGTCGAAGTTGAAGACGGCGGGCAGGTCGGCGATGTCCAGGCCGCGCGCGGCGACGTCGGTGCACACGAGGATGTCGACTTCCGCCTTCTTGAACGCGGCCAGTGCCTTCAGGCGCTCGTCCTGCGACTTGTCGCCGTGCAGCGCCGAGGTGCGCAGCCCGTCGCGCTCGAAGGACCGGGCCAGGCGCGCGGCGCCGAGCTTGGAGTTGACGAAGACGAGCGCCTGCGTGATCTCGCGATCCTTGAGGATCTGGCGCACCACGGCGCGCTTGTCGTCGTCGGTGACGCTGTAGAAGTGCTGTTCGACGGTCGACGCCGTGGCGTTGGCGCGCGCCACCTCGACGGTGACCGGATCCTGCAGGTAGCTGCTGGCCAGGCGCTTGATCTCGGGCGAGAACGTGGCCGAGAACAGCAGCGTCTGGCGCTGCTTGGGCAGGTAGCTCAGGATGCGCTGCAGGTCGGGCAGGAAGCCGATGTCGAGCATGCGGTCGGCCTCGTCGAGCACGACGTACTCGACCTGGTTGAGCACGCAGTTCTTAGCCTCGATGTGATCCAGCAGGCGGCCCGGCGTGGCGATCAGCACCTCGACGCCGCCCTTGAGCTCCAGCGTCTGCGGCTTCATGTCGATGCCGCCGAAGACGACGGCCACGCGCAGGTTGGAGTGCTTGGCGTAGGCCTTGATGTTCTGGGCGACCTGGTCGGCCAGCTCGCGCGTGGGAGCGAGCACCAGCGCGCGCACGGGGTGGCGCGCGGGCGAGACGCTGGCCGTCTCGTGGCGCATCATCTTTTGCAGCAGGGGGATCGAGAAGGCGGCCGTCTTGCCGGTGCCGGTCTGGGCGGCGCCCATCACGTCGCGGCCCTGAAGGACCAGCGGGATCGCCTTGGCCTGGATCGGCGTCATCGACGCATAGCCCTGGTCGGCGACGGCGCGCAGGAGCTTGGGGTCGAGCGGCAGGGAATCGAAACGGGCGGGGGCCGGTGCTTTTTGCTCGGGGGCTTGGTCCGTTTGAGCCGGGACCTGGGCTTGTGCTGCTTCTGTCATGAACCGCCATTATCGCTTGTACCGATGATCGGCGCACCCGGCCGGCCCGGACCGCCCTTTCCGGGGCCGCCGGCCGGCCCGACGGCGCCGGCGCGGGCGGGTTCGAGCGAACCCTTAGAATGACGCGCCACAAGCCCCCAGCCATCTTGAGCCTCATGCATTTTCCTGCGCTGCGACGCCCCTTCCGCCGACAACCCCGCGCCCTGCTGCGCGCCATCCTTGCCGGCAGCATCGCCGGCGCCGGACTGGTGGGCGCCAGCGTCGCGGCCGGCAGCTCCGGCGCGGGCGGCCAGGCCAGCACCACCGACCAGACGGGCGACGCCCTGACCGGCGCGGTCGTCCTGCGCCAGCCCGAGGACGACAGCAATTCCCGCGGCCAGGCCGACGACACGCGCGGCACGAACCGCGACCGCACGACCACGTCGACGACGACGTCCGACCAGCGCGATCGCCTGCCCACCCGGCCGCAGGTCTACCAGCCGAGCCCGTTCGAGACCTTCGCGCGCCGCGTGGCGGGCGAGATCACGCTGCCCAACGAGATCGAGCTGCGCACCGACAAGACGCACCTGCGCCGCTTCGGCTCGGACCTGATGATGCAGGGCCAGCCGAACAACGGGCAGAACCCGAACCAGAACCAGTTCCTGGGCAACGACGACTACGCGTCACAGATCCCGCCCGACTACGCGCTCAAGGTCGGCGACGAAGTGGTCGTCACGCTGTGGGGCGCCGTCGACGCCAACCTGCGCCTGGTGGTGGACCGCAGCGGCCGCATCACCATCCCGCGCGTGGGCCCGGTGCTGGTGGCCGGCGTGCGCTACGCCGACCTGTCGGCCACGATCGAGCACCGCGTCGAGCAGGTGTTCCGCAACTTCCAGCTGAGCGTGGCGCTGGGCAAGCTGCGCAGCATGCGCATCTACCTGACGGGCTTCGTCGAGCAGCCCGGCTCGTACACGGTCAGCAGCCTGTCGACGCTGGTCAACGTCGTCGTGCGCGGCGGCGGCCCGTCGGCGGCCGGCAGCTTCCGCAACATCAGCGTGCAGCGCGCCGGCAAGACGGTGACCACGTTCGACTTCTACGACCTGCTGCTCAAGGGCGACAAGTCGCACGACCTGGTGCTCGAGCCCGAGGACGTCGTCAACGTGGGCCCGATCGGCACGCAGGTGGCGATGGTGGGCAGCGTCAACCGCCCGGCCATCTTCGAACTGAAGCCCGGCGAGACGATCGGCGACGTGCTGGCGATGGCCGGCGGCTTCGACGCCGTGGCCGACCGCAACCGCGTCGCGATCGAGCGCCTCGCGAGCCGCAGCGACATCCGCGTCTCGGAGCTGGCCGTGCCGGCCGCCCTGGACGTGCAGCCCAGCACCGGCGACGTGCTCAAGGTCTTCAGCGCCGTCGAGGCCTCGGTGCCGCTCGCGCGCCAGAACACGCACATCGTGATCGACGGCGAAGTGAATCACCCCGGCGACTACGTGCTGCCGGCCGGCAGCCACCTGTCGGACGCGATCGCCGCGGCCGGCGGCCTCACGCGCGAGGCCTTCCTGTTCGGCGCGGAGTTCACGCGTGAAAGCGTGCGCAAGACGCAGCAGGAGAACTTCGACCGCGCGATCCGCGACATGGAGCTCGAGCTCGCGCGCAACGCCGCGTCCAGCCACGGCAACAGCTCGGACGAGGCCGCCGCGGCAACCTCGCGCTTCCAGGCCTCCACGCGCCTGCTGACCCAGCTGCGCCTGATCCACCCGACGGGCCGCATGACGCTGGTGCAGGACGAGCACGAGGCCACGCTGCCCAACATCGGCCTGGAGGAGCAGGATCACCTGTACATCCCGCCGCAGCCGACCACCGTCGGCGTGTTCGGCAGCGTCTACAACACCGGCACCTACCTGTTCGTGTCGGGCCACACGGTGGGCAACTACCTGAACCTGGCGGGCGGCCCCACGGCCGGCGCCGACGCCAAGAAGATGTACGTGCTGCGCCCGAACGGCACGGTCGCCATCGACGACGGCTCGTCGCACAGCTGGTTCAGCAGCGGCAACAACGTGCGCAACCGCGAGGCCCATCCGGGCGACACCGTCTTCGTGCCCGAGGACTGGGACAAGACGACGTTCACCGACAGCCTGCGCGCGTGGACGCAGATCCTGTACCAGGCCGGCCTGGGCGCCGCCGCGATCAAGGTGCTGAGCCAATGAGCGCCCCGATCGCCGACTCGACGTACGACGACGTCAACGAGGAATCCGCCTTCGACATGAGCCACATGACGGGCGTCGTGGGCGACCACTGGCGCCTGCTCGTCGCGGGGCCGATCGTGGCCGCCGTCGCGGGCTTCGGCATCGCCTCGACGCTGCCGCCGTGGTTCACCGCGCGCACCACCTTCCTGCCGCCGCAGCAGCAGTCGTCCAGCAATGCCGCGGCGGCGCTGGCGTCGCTGGGCAGCCTGGCCGGCGCCGCCGCGGGCGCGGCCGGCATCAAGACGCCGGGCGACCAGTTCGCCTCGCTGCTGCAGAGCGTGACCGTGCGCGACCGCGTCATCGACAAGCTGTCGCTGATGTCCGTCTACAAAAGCGAGTTCCGCTTCCAGGCGCGCAATGCGCTGGAGTCGCACGTCAGCATCTCGGTGGGCAAGAAGGACGGCATCATCACCATCGACGCCGAGGATCACGATCCGAAGCGCGCTGCGGCAATCGCCAACCAGCACGTCGAGGAACTGCGCCGGCTCACCGGCACGCTGGCGATCTCCGAGGCCCAGCAGCGCCGCGTGTTCTTCGAAGGCCAGCTGCAGCAGGCGCGCGACGAGCTCGCCAAGGCGCAGTCCGCCCTGCAGGCCAGCGGCTTCAGCGAAGGCATGCTCAAGGCCGAACCCCAGGCGGCCACCGAGGGCTACCTGGCGCTGCGGTCGCAGCTGTCGGCCGCGCAGATCCGCCTGGACGCGCTGCGCGGCTCGCTGAGCGACGCGGCGCCCGAGGTGCGGCAGGCGCAGTCCATCGTCAAGAGCCTGCAGGCGCAGATCGCCAAGACCGAGAGCGCGGGCGAAGCGGGCCACGGCTCCGACTACATCGCCAAGTACCGCGACTTCAAATACCGCTCCGAGCTGTTCGAGCTCTATGCCCGCCAGTTCGAGCTGGCGCGCGCCGACGAAGCGCGCGAGGGCGCGGTGATCCAGGTCGTCGACCCGGCCACGCCGCCGGAACATCGCAGCGGCCCGAAGCGCTCGGTGGCAGCGATCGTCAGCGGGGTCGGCGCGTTCTTCGCGCTGTTCATCTTCCTGCTGGCCCGGCGCACGATGCGTGCGCGCCGCGCCGACGACGCGGCGGCCGCGGCCGGCAAGCGCTGAGACCGCGCGGCGCCGGGCGACCGGCGCCGCGATCCATTCGGCCGGCTGGCGGCCCCGCCCCTGCAGGCGACAGCCGTCTTCAGACCACGACGGCGTGGTACTCGGGCACCGCGGCCTTGAGCAGCTCCAACGCGCGATCGACCTGGTCGGCGGCGATCGCCTTGGCCATCTCGTCGAGCATGCCGCGCAGCTGCGCCCAATCGAGGAAGGCCTCCTGCGCGCGCATGATGCGCGGGTGGTCGCTCGGCGACACGTTCTCGCCCAGCAGCAGCTCCTCGTAGAGCTTCTCGCCCGGGCGCAGGCCGACGATGCGGATCTCGATGTCGCCGTCCGGGTTCTCGGCCGTCTTCTCGGTGCGGCCCGACAGGTTGATCATGCGGCGCGCGAGGTCGATGATCTTGATCGGCTGGCCCATGTCCAGCACGAACACCTCGCCGCCCGTGGCCATCGCGCCGGCCTGGATCACCAGTTGCGACGCCTCGGGAATCAGCATGAAGAAGCGGTTGATGTCCTGGTGCGTCAGCGTGATCGGGCCGCCTTCGCTGATCTGCCGGCGGAACACCGGCACGACCGAGCCCGACGAGCCCAGCACGTTGCCGAAGCGCACCATCGAGAAGCAGGTGCCCGTGCCGCTGGCCGCCTGCGCCTGGAACACCTGCTCGGCGAAGCGCTTGGTGGCGCCCATCACGTTGGTCGGGCGCACGGCCTTGTCGGTGGAGATCAGCACGCAGGACTTGACGCCCGCGCGCGCCGCGGCGCTGGCCACGGCCAGGCTGCCGAAGACGTTGTTGCGGATGCCCTGCAGCACGTTGAACTCGACCATCGGCACGTGCTTGTACGCGGCCGCGTGATAGGTCGTCTCCACCTTCTGCGCCACCATCGTGCGGTACACCAGCGCCTCGTCGACCACGCTGCCCAGCACCGGCACCAGCGGCAGGCCGGGGAAGGTGCGCAGCAGCTCCTGCTCGATCGAGTACAGCAGGAACTCCGAGTGATCGAGCAGCACCAGGCGCGTCGGGTTCTGCGACGCCACCTGGCGGCACAGCTCGCTGCCGATCGAGCCGCCGGCGCCGGTGACGAGCACCACCTTGCCGTGGATGTCGCGGGCGAACAGGTCGGGGCGCGGGGCGACGGGCTCGCGGCCCAGCAGGTCGGGCAGCTCCACCTCGCGCAGCGCCGCCAGCGTCGCCTGGCCGCCGACCAGCTCGCGCAGGCCGGGCAGCACCTGCGTCGGCACGGACAGCTTCTCCAGGCGGATCAGGATCTCGCCGCGGCGCTCCGCCGTGGCCGACGGCAGCGCGATGACCATCAGGTCGATCTGCAGCCGGTGCCGGTGGTCCTCGAGGTAGTCGGGGCTCTTGACCTGCAGCCCCGCCACGATCTTGCCCTGCAGGTTCGGATCGTCGTCGACGAAGAAGAGCGGGTCGTACTCGCGGCTGTGCAGCATCGCCTGCACCAGCTGCACGCCGGCGCGGCCGGCGCCGTAGACCACCGTCATCGCCGGATCGTCGTCCGAGCGCGTGTGGCGGCCCATCAGGAACGAGCGCGCCAGCGCGCGGGCCACGGCGATGTAGCACAGCGACAGCGCGAAGAAGATGCCCAGCGCGGTGCGCGGGAAGCCCGCCACGCCGCCCACCGCGCGCAGCAGCAGGTAGTCGACGATGAGCACCAGGCACAGCGCGATCGCCGCCTTGACGATGATCTTGAGGTCGAGGAAGCGGATGACCGAGCGGTACAGCCCGGTGAACCCGAGCGCCACGATGCAGCTGCCGCTCACCAGCAGCGCCAGGATCACGGTCGTCCAGTCCGGCTGGTACCAGACGCCGGTGCGCAGGCACAGCGAGATGTAGAAGATCAGCGGCAACCACGCGACATCGAAGGCGATCATGATCGCCGTCTTCTGCCTGCGGTTCATCTGGCGGTCGAGGATGCGCGCAACGGGCTTGCGCGCTGCCCTTGTCGGAGAACTGGCCACGCTCGATCCTCAGGCCCGAAGGATGGTGCGCAGCTCGTCGATGATGCGATCCTGCTGCGCAGCGGTCATGTTCGACCCCGAAGGCAGGCAGACGCCGTGCTCGAACAGCTCCTGCGAGACGGAGCGGGCGCCGTGGGCGCGGTAGCGCGCGCCGGCGAACACCGGCTGCATCTGCATCGGCTTCCAGACGGGGCGGGCCTCGATCAGCTGGGCCGCCAGGCGCTTGATGATGTCGATGCTGCCGATGCCAGTGCGCGACGGGTCGACGGTGAGGGCCGTCAGCCAGCGGTTGCCCACGCTCCACTCGGGCTCGGGCATCCAGCGGATCTCGGGCAGGCCGGCCAGGCCGTCGCGATAGCGCTCGAACACCTTGCGGCGGGCCGCCACGCGCTCGGGCAGCACCTTGAGCTGGCCCCGGCCGACGCCGGCCAGGATGTTGCTCATGCGGTAGTTGTAGCCGATCGTCTTGTGCTCGTAGTGCATCGCCGGCTCGCGGGCCTGCGTCGACAGGAAGCGCGCCTGCTTGACCAGGTCCTCGTCGTCGGACACCAGCATGCCGCCGCCGGACGTCGTAATGATCTTGTTGCCGTTGAACGAGTAGATGCCGATACGGCCGAACGTGCCGCTCTGGCGGCCCTTGTACGTCGCGCCCAGCGATTCCGCCGCGTCTTCGACCACCGGCACGCCATAGGCGTCGCACAGCGCGACCAGCGGCGTCATGTCGGCGCTCTGGCCGTACAGGTCGACGATGACGACGGCCTTGGGCAGGCGGCCTTCGCGCTTGGCCGCAGCCAGCTCGGCCTCCAGCGCCGCGGGCGACATGTTCCAGCTCTCGGGCTCGGAGTCGATGAAGACGGGCTCGGCGCCCTGGTAGACGATCGGATTGGCCGTGGCGGCGAACGTCAGCGCCGAGCAGAAGACCGAGTCGCCCGGGCCGACGTCCAGCAGGCGCAGCGCGAGGTGGATGGCGGCGGTGCCGGAGCTCACGGCCGCGGCATGCCTGACGCCCAGGAACTGCGCGATCTCCGCCTCGAAGGCATCGACGTTGGGGCCCAGCGGCGCGATCCAGTTGGTGCGGAACGCCTCCTCGACGAACTCGCGCTCCAGGCTGCCCAGGTGCGGCGTGGACAGCAGGATCTGCTCGTCGATGTCCTTGCGGTCGACCAGGCGCGTGACGCGGTGATCCGCGTCGACCACGGGCAGGTGGTTGATCGAGTGCGCGTTCATCACCTCCAGCGCGCTGCGGCGGCTGAAGCCTTCCTGAAGCACCACCGGCTCGCGCACCGGCAGGCTCCTCAGCGCGCCGTCCATGGACGCGCCGTCCAGCAGCAGTCGGCGCAGGTCGCCGTCGGTGATGGTGCGGGTGAAGCGCCCGTCGCCATCGACCAGCAGCAGCACGCCCTTGCCGGAGGTCTCGAGTTGGCGCATGGCGTCGCGGATCGACGCCTCGGGCCGGATGGTGATGTCGTGTGTATCGGTCATGATCAATCGTTCTGGTGGCGGAACGCCCGCGCGGGCACGCCGACCACGGTCGCCCCCGCGCTCACGTCCCGGGTGACGACGGCGCCCGCGCCGATCGTCGCCCCCTTCCCTATGGTGAGCCCCGGTAGTATCGTCGCTCCCGCGCCGACGAACACGCCATCTTCGAGCGTGACGCCCCCGCCCAACGTCGCCCGCGGCGCCACGTGGCAGGCGGCGCCGATCCGGTTGTCGTGGTCGACGATCGCGCCGTGGTTGACGATTGTGGCAGCCCCGAGCTGCGCCAGCGGGCCCACCACGGCCTGCGCCGCGACGAAGACGCCCGCCTCCAGCCTGGCGAAAGCCGACACCGACGCCCGCGGATGCAGGATCGCGAGGGGTCGCGCCCCGGCGGCGCACCATTCGTCGAACAGGCGCCGGCGCAGCGCATTGCCGCCGATCGCCAGATGGAAATCGATGCCGGCCGCCAGGCTGCGCCGGATCGGCGTGCGCACCGGGAAGCCCAGCAGCAGTTGGCCGTCCAGGCGGGCATCGTCGTCCGCGAAGACGAGCGCGTCGCCGCGCCCGGCCGCCAGCCACGCGTCGGCCACCACGCGGGCATGCCCGCCGGCGCCGACGATGATGCAGGCCTCAGTAGGCATTGACCTTGCCCGTCTCCGAGCGGCGCAGCGCGAGGCCCGCGAGAGCCTCCACGATCAGCTTGCCGGCGTTGCCCGTGCCGTACACGTTGGCGCACGGCAGCCGGCCCTGCGCGAGGGCCCGGCCCACGGCCGCCGCCACGGCGCCGACGTCGGCCTGCACGTCCACGACGTTGGCGTTGCGCTCGCGGCCCTGCTGGCGCGAGCCGACGTTGACCACCGGCGTGCCGAAGGTCGCCGCCTCGATGATGCCGCTGCTGGAGTTGCCCACCATGACGTCGCACGCGGCCATCCAGGAGACGAAGCGCTCGCGCGGCAGGTGCACGCGGGTGACGAGCGCGCCCTGCGCCTGCGCCTCGAGCAGCGCGTCGCGCACCAGCGTGCCGCCGGCGTCGGAGTTGGGCATCAGCGCCAGGATCTGGCAGCCCGCCTCGCGCAGGCCCGCGACCACGCGGCGCGCCGACTCGCCCGCCTGCGCCGCCTCGGCCAGCACCGGGTGGTACAGCAGCAGCGCCACGCGCCCGGCCGGATCGAGGCCGGCTTCCTCACACAGCGCCTCGCGGTCGACGCGCGCCAGTTGCGCCAGCCCGTCCAGGCCCGGGGCGCCGACGACCTGGATCGCCGCGCCCTCCTCGCCCATGCGGACGAGGCGGTCGCGCGACTGCGAGGTCGCGACGAAATGGAAGTTCGCGAACTTGGAGATCGCATGCCGCACCGGCTCGTCGACGGTGCCGGAGCGCTCGCCGCCGTGCAGGTGGATGATGGGAATGCCCAGGTGGATCGCCGCGATCGCGCCGGCCAGCATCTCGCCGCGGTCGCCCAGCAGCAGCACGCCGTCGGGGGCGGACTGCGCCAGCACGTCCACGAAGCGCTGCAGCATCGCGCCGATGTTGCGCGCCATCGTGGCGCCGGTGGTGTCGGACTGGTCGACCGGCACCTTGGCCGCCACCTTGAACCCGTCGCTCTCGATCTCGGACACCGTGTTCCCGTAGCGGGCGTCCAGGTGCATGCCGGTCACGATCAGCTCGAGGTCGAACCGCGGATCGTCGCGCAACGACCGCAGGGTCGACGCCATGAGGCCGAAATCCGCGCGGGTTCCGGTCACGTAGCAGAGCTTGCGGCGGGCCGCGCCGCTCATTCGAGGTCGTCCCAGGTCAGCGTGACGCCGGCGGCCAGCGCGCGTTTGGCCTTGCGGCCGACGACGGCCTCGAAGTCGCGCGGCGGGATGCCCGTGCCGGGGCGCAGCAGCACCACGTCCTCGGCCTGCAGGGCGGCGCCCGCGGCGACGGCGCGATGCGTGGTGACGCTGCGGCGCACCAGCGCGCGCACCGGCAGCTCGCTGGCCGACGGCGCCTTGACGTCGCTGCCGAGCGCGGCCTCGACGTCGCGGATCTGCTTGATCAGCGCGGCCAGCTCCACGACCGACAGCGAGGCGCCGTGGTCGGGGCCGGGCAGCGACTTGTCGAGGGTGAAGTGCTTCTCGATGACCGTGGCGCCGAGGGCGACGGCCGCGGTCGACACCGCCAGGCCCAGCGTGTGGTCGGAATAGCCGACGGCCATGCTGGTCTCCTGCGCGATGGTGCGCATCGCCCGCAGGTTGACGTCGTCGGCGGCGGCCGGGTAGTTGGACGTGCAGTGCAGGATCGTCAGCACCTCGGCCAGCGGCTGCGTGTGGCCGGCGCGCGCGCGGGCCTGCGCGATGACCTCGACGGCCTCGCGCACTTCCTGCAGGTCGGCCATGCCGGTCGACACGATCAGCGGCAGGCCCGTGGACGCCAGGTAGCGCAGCAGCGGGTGGTTGACGATCTCGCCGGACGGCACCTTGATGCGGCGCATGCCCAGGCCGATCAGGAAGTCGGCGGCCTCCTCGTCGAACGGCGTCGACATGAACTCGATGCCCAGCGCATTGCAGCGCTCGATCAGCGCGACGTGCAGCTCCCTGGACATCTCCAGGCGCTTGAGCATGTCGTACTGGTCGCCGTCGCCGGTGGCGCGCTGCTGGTACTCGGCCTTGCGCGCGCCGGGCACCACGAGCTTGTCGGCGCGGAAGGTCTGGAACTTGACGGCATCGGCGCCGCAGGCGGCCGCGGCCTCCACGAGCTTCAGCGCGAGTTCATCGGAACCGTTGTGGTTGACACCGGCTTCCGCAATGACGAACGTCTTCATCTCTCGATTCCTCGCTAGCTCACCAGACGGTCAGGCCGCCGTCGACGACGATGTTCTGGCCGGTCACGTACGACGCCGAATCCGACAGCAGGTACAGCAGCGCGCCGCACAGCTCGTCGGGCTTGCCCATGCGGCCCATCGGCACGCGGGCGCTGTAGCGGTCGACGAAGGTCTGGTTCTGGCCGCTGAAGATGCCGCCCGGGGTCAGCGCGTTGACGCGCACGCCCAGCGCGCCCCAGTAGCTGCTCAGGTACGAGGTCAGGCCCCACAGGCCGGCCTTGCTGGCGCTGTAGACCGCGGGCGTGTTGATCGCGCGGCCCAGGTACTCGGAGCCTTCGTAGATGCGCTGGTCGGGCGCGGCGATGCCGTAGATCGACAGCACGTTGACGACGCTGCCGCGCTTGTTCCTGGCCATCGCGTCGCCGAACACCTGGCAGCACACCATCGCGCCCTTGAGGTTGACCGACATCACGTGATCCCAGTCCTCGAGCGGGAAGCTCTCGAACGGCTCGAAGAAGTTGGGGCTCTTGGTGGCGGCGTTGTTCAGCAGGCCGTCCAGGCGGCCGTGGCGCGCCATCAGCGCGTCCAGCACGGCGGCCATCGCCGCGCGGTCGCGGATGTCCGCGCAGTGCGTGCTCAGCTCGGCCGAGCCCGTGGCTTCGACGAGCCTCGCGAGCGCGTCTTCCTGCGCGTCGATCGCGACGACCTTCGCGCCGGCGTCCAGCAGGTGGCGGCAGAAGACCTGGCCGAGGATGCCGGCCGCGCCGGTGACGACGACGACCTTGCCGGCGAGCGAGGGAACGGTATCCGGTTGCATGGCTTTCAGTGCTCCTCTCGCATCAGCATTTCGACTATTTTAAAATCCAGCGGGTGGTCGATGTCGATCGAGCGCTCGCGCGGCATGACGTGCAGGCGCGTGCGGCCGTTCCACAGGCCCTTGGTGAGCGTGTGGCGGTGCCAGACGTAGATCGACGCGTTCATCGAGTACACCTTGGGCGCCTGCTGGCGCGCGACGACGGTGCCCGCGGGCGGGCACACCAGCGAGACGTTGCCGTCCGGCTTGTACTCCACCATGTTGAAGTAAGGGTTCTTGTCCGACTCGAACGCGGTGATCACGGCGTCGGTGTCGGCGTCCAGCAGCGCCAGGCAGTCGACGATGTCCTGCACGAGGCGCAGCGGCGAGGTCGGGTCGAGGTCGACGATGCGCTCGAACGGCCCGACGTTGGCCTCCACCCAGTCGCACAGGTGCTGGATGACGGGGATCTTGGCCGCGCTGCTGGTGGCCAGTTCCGCGGGGCGCATGAACGGCACGAGCGCGCCGTGCTCGCGTGCCACCGAGGCGATCTCCTCGTCGTCGGTCGACACGTAGACGGCGTCGATGCCCGGCACCTGGCGCGCCTGGGCGATGGTGTGCGCGATCAGCGGCAGGCCCATGAGCGGGCGGACGTTCTTGCGCGGCACGCCGACGGAGCCGCCGCGCGCGCAGATGGTTGCAATGGTCTTCATGCGGAGGTGGGCGAGGTGTGGGCCTGGAGGGCGATGCGCAGCGAGCGCATGCCTTCTTCCAGCGGTTGCGACGTGGGCGTGCCGGCCACGATCGCGGCAAGCAGCTCCGACATCGCGGTGACGTAAGTGCCCGCGACGTCGAACGCATCGGCGGGCAGGTCGATGGCGCGGGTGCCGGCGACGTCGGACAGCGTCAGCGTGCGCGCGGGCAGGTCCCAGTCGGCGGTGGCCTGGTCGCCGACGATGCGGTAGCGCCGCGTGGCGCGGCGCGCGACGTAGTCCACCTGCACGCTGGCGAGCGCGCCGCGCTCGGCCTGCAGCAGGTAGGCGGCCGTGTCGCTCGACGAGATCTCGAGCGCCGAATTGCGCGCCGACACCGCGCACAGCACGCGCAGCTCGCCGAGCACCCAGCGCGCGGCGTCGATCTCGTGGATCAGGTCCAGCGCCACGCCGCCGCCGAGCTCGGCGCGGGCGCTGTAGCCCTGGCGGTAGTCCTGCGCGGGGCGCCAGTCGGGCAGCCACTGGCCGCATTCGAAGCTGGCGCGCGCGATGTTGCCGAGCGCGCCGTCGCGCACGAGTTCGCGCAGGCGATGCAGCGACGGCAGGAAGCGCAGGTTGCAGCCGACGATGTTGGGCGGCATGCGATGGCCGCGGCACGTGGCCTCCAGCGCGTCGAGCTCGGCGGCCGACCCGACCACCGGCTTTTCCGCGTAGAACGCGATGCCGGCAGCGATCGCCGCCTGCAGGTAGCGCAGGTGCGCCGAGGTGGGCGTGGCCACGATGACCAGCTGGGGCGACTTGGCCAAGGCCTCGTCCAGCGTGGTCGACAGCGTCGCGTCGAACTCCGGCAGCGGCCCGGGCCGGCCTTCGCGCAGCACGTCGACCTGGACGCCGGGCGCGAGCGCCCGCAGGTTGGCCAGATGGCGCCGCCCGATGGATCCGGTGCCGATCAGCAGCGCGCGCTGCAGTCCGGCGTTCGCGCGTTCAGGGGTCACAGCGTCAGGAAGTGGCGAACCAGCGCGAGCCCGGTTTCGCCGCTGCGCTCCGGATGGAACTGGGCGGCCATCAGGTTGCCGCGCTGGACGGACGCCGAGATGCGGTGGCCGCCGTACAGGCAGTCCGCGAGGCGGTCTTCCGCGCGCTCGGGGTGCGCCGAGAACGAGTGGACGAAGTACACGGCCGGATGGGCGCCGACGATCGGCTCCAGCAGCGTGCCGCGCCAGTCGCGCCCGCCTTCCGGCTCGACGAGGTGGTTCCAGCCGATGTGCGGCACGCGCTGCGGCTTGCCGTCGACGGTGACGGCCGGCACGGCGCGCACGCGGCCCGGCAGCAGGCCCAGGCCCGCGTGCTCGCCGAATTCCTCGCTGGCGTCGAACAGGATCTGCATGCCCACGCAGATGCCGAACAGCGGGCGCTGCGTGGCCGCGTACGCGCGGATGGCGTCGCCGAAGCCGCGGCGCTCGACTTCCTGCATGCTCTCGCGGAACGCGCCGACGCCGGGCACGACGAGGCGCTCGGCCTTCAGGGCTTCGGCGGGATCCTCGGTGACGGTGACGGCCGCGCCGCTGTGCTCGAACGCCCGGGCGACGTTGAGCAGGTTGCACATGCCGTAATCGACGATGGTGACGGCGGGTTGGCTCATCGGTCAAACTTTCGCACGGGCAGGTCGGCGGCCAGCGCCGCTGCGCGGATCTCGGGAATGGTCATGCGCTTGTAGTGCAGCACGTCAGCCATGGCGATCGCGTCGGCGCTCGCCGCGGCGGCCTCGGTGAAGTGCTCCAGCGTGCCCATGCCGCCGCTGGCGATGACCGGCACCGGCACGGCGGCGCTGACGGCGCGCACCAGCGCGGTGTCGTAGCCCTTGCGCGTGCCTTCGCGGTCGACCGCCGTCAGCAGGATCTCGCCGGCGCCGAGCTCGACGCCGCGGCGCACCCACTCGAGCACGTCCAGGCCGGTGCGCTCGCGGCCGTTGTCGGTGTAGGCCTCCCAGCGGCCTTCGCCGACCTGCTTGGCCTCGATCGACAGCACCATCGCCTGCGAGCCGAAGCGGTGCGCGACCTGCGTGATCAGTTCGGGCCGCGCGATGGCGGCCGTGTTGATCGCGACCTTGTCGGCGCCCGAGCGCAGGATGTGGCGCGCATCGTCCACCGAGCGGATGCCGCCGCCCACCGTGATCGGGATGAACACGTTGTCGGCGGCGCGGCGGATGATGTCGCTCAGGTTGTTGCGGCCGTACAGGCTCGCGACGATGTCCATGTAGACGAGCTCGTCGGCGCCTTCCTCGTAGTAGCGGATGGCGTGGGCCTGGGGGTCGCCCATGACGCGCAGACCCTCGAGCCGGATCCCCTTGATGAGGTTCGGGCCCTTGATGTCCAGGCGCGGGATGATGCGCAGGTTGCTCATCGCGTCGCGTCGTCGTGCCACACCGCATGGCGCAGCTGCCAGCGGTTGTCTTCCCACTTCCACAGGTGCGGCGAGCGGAAGCTGTCGGCCAGGCGGTCGTAGTAGGCGCGCGTCATCACCGGCTGCTCGAACATCTTGCTGGCCTGCGGGAACTCGTTTTCGGGGATGCTGAGGTAGCGGAAGATCTCCTCGGCGAAGCGGTCCGGGAACTCGTGGTCGAAGCGCTTGACCAGCGCGACACCCTCATCGCGCGTGATGTCGCGCGAGCGGATCTCCTGCGCGGCGTCGTACGTGGCGCGGCCGATGCCGAACTTCACGCCCGTCGTGTGGTAGTGGAAGTCGTCGATGCGGTCGTCGATGCTGTTGTACTTGCTGTACGTGCCGGGCGTGCGCTCGGGCGAGGCCTCGAAGCCGCCGTGCTCCACCGCGTAGTAGTAGCACGACTGCGGGTGCCACTTCAGGTAGTAGCCCAGGTAGTGCACCTCGACCTTCTGGCGCTCGATCTCCTCCGGGTTGGCCGGCAGGTAGGGGATCAGGTCGTGCTTCTCGAGGCCGAAGTGCTTCTCGAGGTTGGGCACGGTCACGCCGCCGAGGCTGACCTTGGACTGGTCGTCGGCCGTGAAATAGGACCAGTCGCGCTTGGCCGAGGCCGTGTCGCTGATCGGGTTGCCGTACTCGGCCTCGTTCTCGCCGAAGATCACCAGCGGCACCTTGTGCAGCAGCGCCATCTTCGGGGCGAGCGACTTCTGGCCGAACATGAAGGCCTGGAACGGGTGGAACAGGTTGTCCACGGCCAGGCGCGTCAGCAGGCGGTGCACGCGGCCGTTGGGCGTCATCAGCATGTTGTCGTGGCCGGCCTGGATCCAGCGCTCGAAATTGCGCCAGCCCCATTCGGTGTAGACGTGCGGCGCCCAGGTGACGGTCAGCGGGTGCATGCCGTACTTGGTGCGCAGGATGTGCGAGGCGTAGAAGCTGTCCTTGCCGCCCGAGCCCGGCACGATGCAGTCGTAGCTGCCGTCCTTGCTGCGGTGGCGGTCGAGCAGGTCGCGCAGCGCGCGCTCGCGCTCGTCCCAGTCGATCGTGCCGTGCTTCTTCTCGGCAAAGCGGCAGGCGTCGCAGATGCCTTCGTCGTCGAAGTTGATCGTCTTCTTCTTCGACTCCTTGGTGTGCGTGTACTCGACCGCGGAGTTCGGGCGCTGGTTGGAGATCACGCAACGCTTGCAGAACGCCACTTCCGACGGCAAGCCGTACTTCACTTCCGGATTGACGACGTCGCCCAGGTACTTGGACTTGTCGACTTCTTGGGGGACCCGGATCTTTTCCATTTCAGCACTCCACTGCTTGTTCAGCTGTTCAACGATTCAATGACTTGCAGGACCTTGGGCGTGGCCCTCTCCCTGTGCGCCGTGGCATCCGACCGTGCCGCTGGCGGCGCGATCGCGAGGTTGCGCAACACCTCCGCGAGTTCCCCCGGCGCTCGCACGCCGGTGGAAATACCCATCCTCGAATAGGGGGCGTCTTCGGTGAAGACGGACGCGTCGACCGAGACGACCGGCCGACCCGCGAGCGACGCCTCGAGCCCGACCGTCGACGCCGTGACCACCACGGCATCCACGGCGTGCAGCAGCGCGCCCAGGTCCTCGCTCGACGTGCTCAGCTCGACCCCCGCCTGCGGCACGAAGTGCTCGCGTTCGCTGGGGTGATACCGGACCACGAGGCGATACCCCGCATTATCCGCGATGAACTTGCGCAGCTCCCGCTCGACCACGCGCGGCAGCTCCGGATCGCCCTGGCGGTCGGTGAACGGATGTTGCGCCGGCTCGGCCTGCGAGGCCCACAGCAGGGTGACGCGGCCGTCGTCCCAGCCGCGCTCGGCACGCAGGCGGGCGCCCGCCTCGACGGCCTCGGGCGCGCTCAGCCGGTCAAACGCCGCGTTGCCGGTGACGACGACCTCGTCGGGCCGGCGGCCGTGCTCGAGGAACATCGTGCGCACGGCTTCGTTGAGCACGCACACCTTGGTGCCATAGCCCGGCTTGCCGACCCACTGCACTTCCTGCAGCGCGAACAGGTCCACCGCGCACACCGACGCGATGCCCAGCTCGCCGGCGGCCTCCAGCACGGCGCGCTCGGCGCGCGGCGAGTTCGTGGAGACGACCACGGCGGGGCGCCGCGCCTGCAGCAGCTCGCGCATCGTGCGCAGCGGCAGGAAGGCCTGGCGGCCGTCGCGGCGGTAGCGCTGCCAGGCCTCGTCCTCGCCGACGTCGCTCACGAGGTCGCGGAAATTGAGGCCGAGGTAGGCCACGGTCTCCTCGTGCGAGACGACGCCCGAGGCGGTCAGCGCGCGCGCCAGTTCCTCGCCCCAGGCGGTGACACGGAGGTCGCGCGCGGCGGGCAGGTCCTTGAAGCCGAAGCACGGGATGCCGCGCTGCTCGAGGTACGGGCGCGCGGTGGTGAGCGCCAGGAACTCGAACGGCTCGCCGCGCGCCTGCATGGCCGCGGCCACGGGCGCGAGGCTGGCCACGTGCCCGCCGCCGTACGCGACGAACAGCACGCCGCCGCTGCTGCCTTGCGGAGCGGACATCAGAAGCCGTGCTCCCCGAAGATCGCGCCGTCGTCACGCCAGGACACCCAGAACGTCTCGCCGACGGGCTCCTTCATGGTGAGCATCCACGACACGAAGCCGTTGCCTTCGCGGGCTGCCGGCACGTCGCGCAGCGCCTCGTCCAGGCGGATGGCCACGCACGATTCCGCCGCGACCTTGACCGGCACCTCATGCGTGAAGCCCGCGCCGTAGATCGTGAGCACGCCCTCGTTCGGCTTGGTCGATGCCGGGTCGTGCGTGTTGTTGCGATAGAGCATGACGCTGCGGTAGCCGCCCACCACGCGGCCGTGGCCCCAGTGGCGCCACTTGGGGGGATAGACGCTGGACTTCGCGCCGGTGGCGATGTCCGTGGAGAACGTCGACTGGGCACCGCGCACGCGATAGCGATACGACGCGTTCAGCCGCGACGGCACCTGGCCGCGCAGCTCCAGCACGCGGAATTCCTCGCCGTCGGCCAGCTCGAACTCGTAGGCCTGGTCGCCCGCGGCGGCCTGCAGCTGGAAGCGCGACGGGTCGGCCACCAGCGGCTCGCCGAAGGCCTTGACCTGCGTGGCGACGTCGAACGCGCCGGCGCAATTGGTGGGGAACACCTTCACGTTCAGCGCGAGTTCGCGCGCCGTCTGCGCCGTCAGCATCGACGGGTACGCGCTGGGCGACTTCGGCGGCGGGCAGAAGTCGGCGAACTCCGACCACGGGAACGAATGCGTGACCTCGAGGAAGTCCAGCCGCCTGTACAGGTTGCCCACCACCAGGCGCGGGAAGATGGCGTCGGCCGTCACGCGCACGGAGACGAACGGGTTCGCCGCGGCCAGCGTGTCCAGCTCGGGGAAGACCTCGTCGAGCGTGAACAGGCGGCTCGCGAACGGGCCCAGGCCGTCGATGGCCACCGCCTTCTGCGCCAGCACCTGGCCGCGGTCGCCGCGCAGCGCGACGTCGATCGTGGCGCCGGCCTGGACCGGGCGGCCGGAGTTGAAGAAGTGCACGAAGGGCACGACGGCCCAGCCCTGGGCGTCGCGCTCGTACTTGCACGTCCAGTTCGTCTCCTGCGACGTCGCGGGCTTCTGCGGCTCGTCGGTGTTCTTGATGCGGCCCGCCGAGTGCACGCCGCTGAACAGGCCGTTCGACTCGTAGATGCCCATGATGGCCGGGAACGGGAAGCCGATGTTGGCCGTGGAGATGATCTCCACTTCCACGCTGCCGTCGAAGTCGCCCTGCACGCCGGTGGCGGCCAGCAGCGCGGCCATCGAGGTCTCGTTGTGCGCGGCCTGGATCGGCTGCGACTGGCGCTGCACCAGCCTGCCCGCCGCGTCGTACAGGCGGTAGGTGACGACGACGTTCTCGATGTCGTTCTTCAGGCGCCAGTAGTCGAGAAAGACGATATGCAGGTCGCCGCCGGCCCGGTTGCGCAGCGGAAAGACGGCGGACGCCCGATTGGTGTGGAAGTTCTTGCGAGCGTCGAACGCCGCGGCAAGAGGAGCTTGCGTAGTCATCGGAACCTCAACGGGTGGAGATTTGGGGACGGCGGACGGGTCGCGCCGTCCGCGGCTTCCTGGACGGACCGAGGACCGCCCGCGCGTGGATGAAGATCAGGAACAGCACGATGCCGACCGCATAGGAGCCGACGCCTTCGGAAAGCATCGAGGCGAGCAGGATGCCGACGAACGGCAGCACCTGCCGGTTCTCGCTGCGCCACAGCCGCCGCACGGCGATCGCCGCGAGGAAGACGGAGGGGAGCAGGATCAGCAGCCGTTCGTACTGGCCCGCGACGATGGCCGTGAAGAAAGGATTGCCGGTCGAGAGTGCGGCGAGGAAACCCAAGGTGCTTCCGGAGTAGTCGAGTCCCGCGGCGCCGGCGGTACTGAGCACTTCCCCGCCTATGGAACGCTCGAACAAGTCATAGATTTTACCGATGAACTGGCTCGAGATCGCCAGGTACATCAGAAGAAACGCGAACCGCCAGCCCGGGCCGTGGGCCCGCAGCCGGCGCCAGGCGATGAGCGGGAAGTACAGGAGGAAGATGAACATCGTCGAACTGCTGAGGAACAGCGCGAAGGCGTACCAGAGCAGCAGCGCGGGGCTCGCCTTGCGGTCGACCATGAAGATCAGGCAGTAGGACACCGCATAGATCGAGATCGCCAGCCGGAAGCTGATGAACACCGGGACGAGCAGCAGCACCAGCTGGACGACCTTGGGACGCGAGCCCGGCGGTGTCCAGAGCGCGATCGGGAGCGCGTAGACGAGCAGGTAGATCGCCTGCGTCAGCGTGGCCAGCGGCAGCTTCTCGAGCGCGTACAGCGGGTAGATCACGAGAAAGCGCGCCAGCAGCCAGAACTCGAAGTCGTCCCCCCAGGGATCGTCGACGAAGGCCAGGATCGTCTGCTGGAAGCCGTCCAGGTCGTCCACCACCCGTCCGGGACGCGGCGCGAACAGGCTGCGGTCGAAGGCCAGCATCAGCAGGAAATAGACGCCCAGCGCCGCCAGCACCAGCAGCTCGCGGGGGATGGGGCGGCGCGCGGGTCGGTTCATCGCAGGATCCGTTGCCCCAGGCGGATGCCGGGCTCCTCGGCCCAGCGGTTCAGCGCGTGCGCGACCAGCAGCGTGGCGGCCAGCGACGAGCACGCGACCGCGGGCAGCGCCAGGCTGCCGGCGTGCAGGCGCTTGGCGACCGTCGCGCATGCCACCACCAGCGGATAGTTGACCAGGTAGATGCCGTAGGACAGCCGCCCGAGGTAGTCCAGCGTGCGGCCGGGCTGGCGGCCGGAGACCGCCGGCGCCTGGGCCATCGCCAGCACCACCAGGAAGAAGCCGACGGCGTAGGCCGCGTTGACCCAGGCCGGCGCCCCGATGCGCCCTTCCGCCGCCACCGCGAAGCGGTGCTCGCCCAGCACGCCGCAGGCCAGCGCCGCCAGCGCCACGCCCGCCGCGAGCCGGCGCTGCGTGCCCGTCATCTCCGGCACGTACGCGCAGAGGTAGCCGCACAGGAAGTACGCGTTCAGCGGGCTCAGCACCATCGCCCAGCCGGCCGGCGCGACGCCGCCCGCGGCGCAGCCCAGGCAGATCGCCGCCCACAGCGCCAGCAGGCCCGTGAACAGCCGGTGCGACAGGAACGCCACGCCGAACAGCAGGTAGAACATCAGCTCGTGGGTGAGCGTCCACGCGCTGACGGGGACGTAGGTGGTCAGGTCGTCGCGCGGCAGCAGCAGCAGGTCGCGCACGAACAGCGACGCGCCGACCGGCTCGGACACCGGAGCGCCCAGGCCCGTCAGCGCCGCGACGAGGAACATCGGCAGGAACACGACGACGTACGCCGGATAGATGCGCAGCACGCGCCGCACGACGAAGCGCCCCGCCGCGCGCGCCGGGTGGTCGTCGTCGCGCCGGTACATCCGCGCCATGACGAAGCCGCTCAGCACGAAGAACAGGTCGACGCCGCGGTAGCCGACCGACGTGAGCGTCGACAGCTCCGGCAGTCCGAAGTACTTGCCCTTCTGCAGCGTGATGTCCAGGTGGTAGGACCACACCCAGAGCGCGGCGATGCCGCGGATCCAGTCGAGTCCGTGCAGCCGGCGCGGCCGCGGTGCCGATTCGATCGTCATGCGTCCAGGGGCGTCCAGCCGAGCGTGGCGTCGTAGTACAGCAGCGGCTTGCCCGACGCCGGCGCGGCATCGACGTCGGCATAGGCGACGACCTCGCCGACGAACAGCAGGTGGTCGCCGATCTCGTGCACGGCGTGCCGGCGCAGGTTCACGTGCGCGAGCGGCTGATCGAGCATCGGCGAGTTCCAGGCGTCGGCGCTGGGGCGCGCCGCGCCGAAGCGGTGCGGCGGCGGCCCGGCGAAGCGGCGCGCCAGCGCCTCCTGGCCGGCGGTCAGGATGTGCACGCGGAAATGGTCGCAGGCCAGGAAGAACGCCGCGGCGGGCTTGCCCGTCTGCAGCGTCCAGCCCACCAGGCGCGGCCGCAGCGAGATCGACAGCAGCGAGCTGACCGTCACGCCGTAGACCTGCCCCTCGGCGTCGGCCGCCGTGACGATGGCCACGCCCGTGGCGAAGCGAGACATGCAGCGCCGGTACGACGCCTCGTCCTGCAGATCGGCGACGACGCTCATCGCGCGGCGGCCCGGCGGGGCGTGAGGCGGCGGCCGGCGAGCGGCGCGACGGAGGGTTGCGAGACGGGACCAGGCACGATGGGATGGGGTCGGGAAGTAGACGGCATGGCGGCCATGCCCGCGATTTTCAGGGTCGGCCCGGCGAGGAGCCCGCCGTCGCGATCTGCGGCGAAAGCCCGATTATCGGTGCCGCGGCGCCCCGCGCGAGGTCCGGTCGACACGGACGGGCGTCACCACGAATGCCGCTTCAGCCAGCGCTGCATCGGCACGTCGCAGAAGCGATCGACCACCAGCGCGGCCGCCACGGCGATCGCGAGCAGGACGGCCCAGCCCCCGGCCGTCGTGACCGGGAAGTGCTTGTGCGTCGCGTAGTACAGCAGCGGGTGGATGAGGTACAGCGGATAGCTCGCCCCGCCGCCGAGGGCGCAGAGGCGGCGCATGAAGGCGCTGCGCACGTCGAGCGCCGCGGCGGACATCACGATCGCCAGCGAACAGGGCACCAGCAGGGCGCGGCGCCAGCTGGTCACCACCTCCAGCTCGGTGCTGCCCAGCGAGACGGCCACGGCCACCGCAACCGACACGGCGATCGCCGCCCACGCCGCCATCCGCGGCGCGCGCCAGTGCATCTGCAGGCCCTGCAGCAGCACGCCGCCGCAAAAGAAGATCCAGTGGTTCGCGGGCCGGACGTACAGGCTCCAGCCGTCCGCCAGCGTCATCATCGGCGCGACGTCGTTGGTGGCCAGGATGCCCACGAACAGCGCCGACAGCGCGGCCCAGCGCCAGGGCATCAGCAGCAGGATCGGGAACACGAGGTAGAACACGACCTCCACGCCGATGCTCCAGCCGCCGATGACCGGCGTGGCGGCCGGCGAGACGAAGCCGAACATCAGCGTCAGGGACGCGAGGAGCTGCGGCACGTCGAGCTGCCGGTCCAGCGACACGACCTTGCCGGCCACCGACAGCAGCGAGACGACGCCGAACAGCGGGGCCAGGCGCGCGAAACGGCGGCGCCAGTACTGGCCCAGGCCGCCGGCCGTCACGCCGCCGGCGAAGTCCTTGCGGTAGGCATGGGCCAGGCTGTAGCCGCTGAGCGCGAAGAAGATCGACACCCCGTACGTGCCGAACATCTGCAGGAAATCCTGCGCCCAGCCGGGAAACGCCAGGTTGGACCACATCCGGTAGTGGAAGGCCGCCACGCCCAGCGCGCACAGGCCGCGCAGCAGGTCCAGCGCGTGCAGGCGCCGGCTCTCCGGGTGGCTCGCGCGCCGGTCGGGCACCGCCGTGCCGGTCGCGCCCTCGCGGCGGCTCGCCGGCGCGTCGACCGATGGCGTGTCCGTCGCGCCACCATTGGCGGAGAAGAAGGATCGGAAGGGGATTCGAAGCACGTTGCGGTTCACGGGGTCTCGAGCAGCAGCACATTGACCGGGCTGTTGAATCCGGTCACTTCAGCGAAGAATTCGCCGTTGCGAAACGCCGCGATCCGGTGATTATCGGTGTCCGCCACGTACTCGAGCGTCGGCGAGCGCGCGAAATCGTTCGGCGAGAACAGGTCGGCGGCCTGCGCGCCGCCGCGCCGGCGGCACCGGCTTTCGCCGTCCGCGCCCGGCTGGTTGGCCTGCCGCTTGGCCGTGGCCACGTCCAGGACGCCATGGACGGTGCTGCAGCCCAGGCGGCTCGGCTTGCGGACGAGAGCGGTCGAGAACTCGCCGACCCGGTTCAGGTGTTCCTCGGCGACGAAGACGCTGTCGCCGACCACGTCCACGCTGTTCGGGAAATAGGACGCGGCCGAGGCCAGGATGGCGCCGGTCGCGCGGTCGACCTTCAGCACCCGCTGCCCCAGCGTGTCGGCGATCCAGATCGCGTCGGCCGTGACGTCCAGGCCGCGCACGCCCTGCAGCGGCAGCGCGTAGCGGCGCACCTCGTGCAGGCCGTCCGTCGACAGGGCGTACTCGACGAGCGAACCCGCGCCGGCGCCGTCCTGCGCGATCCACGCGTGGTCGCCCACGAGCCGCAGCGCCAGCGCGTCCGCCGCGATCGGGTACTGCGCGAGTTCGCGGCCGTCATGCACGTCGAGGACGTTCAAGGTGTGGCCATCCAGCACGTAGAGGCGATCCGCGGCGACGTCCGCGCCGCGCGGCATCCACAGCCGGCGCTGCCAGACGACATGGCCGTCCGGGGCCAGGCGCCGGACGAGGCCGCCCATGTCGGAGACCACGATCAACGAGCGATCCAGCGGTCCGCCGGCCAGGCGCGGCGGCGCGGACGGCGCACATCGCAGGATGCCCTTGGTCTGCCCGGTCGACGGCGAGTAGTACGTCCGGGTCGGGTCGCGCAGGCCGGCGCTCTCGAGCGCGCACAGGGGTTGGTGCTTCACGTAGTAGCTGAGCCAGGCTCCGGCGGCCGTCCCGCGCAGCATGTGCAGCGTCCCCGCCAGGAGCGCCGCGATGACGGCCAGCCAGACGCCGGCGTTGCGGATGCGGCGAAGAGAAAGTACCAGGCTCATGGACGGACGGAAGACAAGAAGAGTTGCGGCCGTCGCTCGCGCGCGACGCGCGACCCACGAGGGCACCGGGGAATCAGCGGGCCGCTCGCGATCGGAACGGCGCGACCAAGGTTCGCAGGAAGTCCGCGTAGACGTGGAACAGGTAGCGGATCGGCGACTGCTGGCCGGTGTCGTCGTCCACGCCCAGCCGCACGGCCAGGGACTGCTCGCGCGTCGGATGCACCGCGCTGCCGAACCAGACGTCCCACCACTGGAACAGGCTGGCGTAGTTGACGTTGTGGTGCTCGGGCGCGCTGGAGTGGTGGACGCGGTGCGCCGCCGGCGACTGGATGATCCAGCGGCCGAACCAGCCCCAGTTCGCGTGCACGTTGCTGTGCTTGGCCAGGCCGATCGCCTTGCCCGAGAGGTGCAGCACCATGATGTCGGTCGGCGGCAGGCCGATCCACACGGTGGCCGTGGCCACCACCACGCCGCTGAACGCGCGCTCGAGCGGATGGTCGCGCGTCGCGGTGAAGACGGTCATCTCGGGCGCGCTGTGGTGGTAGCGGTGGAAGCGCCACAGCAGCGGCACCGTGTGGCACCAGCGGTGCACCCAGTAGTTGGCGAAGTCCGTCAACAGGAAGAACAGCGGCACGGCCAGCCACGGGTTCGTCACGTGCAGTTGCCACGACTCGGGCCACAACTTCAGCGACTTCTGCGCGCCGTAGGTCAGGCCCAGGAACATCGCCATGCCCAGGAACAGCCCGACGTTCGTCTCCACCAGCAGGAAGGCCAGCAGGTCGGTGCGCGCCGAGGGCGACAGCCGCACCAGGCGCCGCAGCGACGACGACTGCCACGGAACGAAGGCCAGCTCCACCAGCAGCACCAGCGCCGCGATGCCCAGCCCCACCGCCAGCGAACGCAGCAGCTGCGGGCCGCCCGCGACGTAGAAGTCGGCCAGCCGATGCAGCAGGTGGGCGAGCATGCCCTGCACGGTGCCGGAGTAGGAGGAATCGGACATCATGGCCAGTCGCGCGCCGCGGATCCGCGCGTCAGCAGTTCTCGAGCCAGTGCGACAGCGAGATGATCGCGCGCAGCTCCCGGGTGTTGTTGGCTTCGCCGGAGATGTGGCGATCGAGCAGCGAGCGCACCTGCGCCGGGTCGAACCAGTCGCTGTGCGCCAGCACGTACTCGATGCGCTCGCGGCAGTAGCCCTGCTTGGGGCCGCGGAACCAGTCGCCCACCGGCACGGTGAACATCTGCTTGCGGCGATAGGCCAGGTGGTCGCCGATCAGCGGCGTCACGGCCTTCTTGTACAGGTACTTGGTCTCGCCGTCCTTGAGCTTGAGCGAGCCGGGCATGCGGAAGGCGAACTCCATCATGCGCCAGTCCAGGAACGGCGTGCGCGCCTCGAGCGACACGGCCATGCCCATGCGATCGGGCTTGACCAGGTTGTTGCCCGACAGCAGCAGCTGCATGTCCAGGTACAGCGCCTGGTTGATGCGGTCCTGGTGCGCGACCTCCGCGAAGTACGGCGCCGCGACGTCGAACGAGTGCACGCCGGCCATCGCCTCGCGCAGGCCCGGCGCATACAGCGCGGACTTCGCGGCGTCGGCAAACAGCGAGATGCTGGAGAAGTAGCGGCGCGCGAAGGCGTCGGCGTCCTCGCCCGCGTCCGCGCGCGCGAAGAATTCCTTGTGCTTGTCGTAGCCGGCGAACAGCTCGTCGCCGCCGTCGCCGGTCAGCACCACGGTGACATCCTTGACCGCCAGCTGCGAGACGCGGTACGTCGGCAGGAACGAGATGTCGCCGTGCGGCTGGTCGCAGTGGTAGGTGGCCAGCGGCCACAGCGACAGCATGTCGGGCTCGACCTTCTGCATCACGTGGTGCGCGCCGAAGCGGTCGGCCGCCTCCTGCGCGAACGGCGACTCGTCGTAGCGCGGGTCGTCGAAGCCGATGCAGAACGTCTTGACCGGCTGCGACATGTGGCGCGCCATCACGCCCACGATGGTGCTGGAGTCGACGCCGCCGGACAGGAAGGCGCCGAACGGCACGTCGCTGCGCAGGCGCAGGCGCACGGCGTCGTCCAGGATCGCGTTGAACTCCTCGATCCAGCTGGCCTCGCTGCGGCCGTGCACCGGCTGCTGCTCGGCCAGGTTCCACCAGCGCACGGTGCGCGTCGCCTCGGGCGTGACCTCGAGGTAGTGGCCCGGCATCAGGTGGCGCACGCCCTGGTACATCGTGTGCGGGGCGGGCACGTAGTTGAACGTGAGGTAGTGATGCAGCGCCCGGGTGTCGACGCCCGGCTTGCTCGCGCACGCCTTGAGCAGCGACTTGATCTCCGAGGCCCACAGCAGGCGCTCGCCGTCGTCGTGCACGTACAGCGGCTTGACGCCGATGCGGTCGCGCGCCAGGAACACGGTGCGCTTGCGCGCGTCCCAGATCGCGATGGCGAACATGCCGTTGAGCTTGCTCAGGAAGCCGATGCCTTCCTTCTCGTACAGGCGCAGCAGCACCTCGGTGTCGGAGTGCGTGCGGCAGCGGTGCGGGCCGCTCGCCAGGTCGGCGGCGAGCTCGACGTGGTTGAAGATCTCGCCGTTCTGCACGACGACGATCTGGCCGTCGTCAGAGATGAACGGCTGGTGGCCGCCCTGGATGTCGATGACCGACAGCCGCGTGTTGCCCAGGGCCACGCCGGGCCCCTGGAACATGCCGTGGTCGTTCGGGCCGCGGTGACGCAACGCATGGCCCATCGCGTCGAGCGTGGCCTCAGGCAGGCCCTGCCGCCCGCGATCGAAATACCCGAAGATTCCGCACATTCCTAGTTTCCACCCTGACCGAATACTTGTCCGAAAGTCATCGCGATGATCTTGGCGTCAAGGCCCAGCGACACCTCGCGCGCGTAGCGCAGGTCGAGTTCCTTGCGTTGCTGCGGCGTCGCCTGCGAGCGCAGGGTGGCCTGGGCCAGTCCGGTGATCCCCGGACGTACTCGGTGGCGTAGTTCCCACTCTTCGGCCGAATAGAGTTCGCGCTGCGCCGGCACGTCCGGGCGCGGCCCGACGATGCTCATGTCGCCGCGCAGCACGTTGAGCACCTGCGGCAGCTCGTCGAGGCTGGTGCGCCGGATGAAGCGGCCCACCGGCGTGATGCGCGGGTCGTCGTCGGCGGTGCTGTAGCCGCCGATGCGGTCGGCGTTCGTGACCATGCTGCGGAACTTCAGGATGCCGAATTCGACGCCGCCGCGGCCCACGCGGCGCTGGCGATAGAACACCGGCCCACGGTCGTACAGGTGGATGCGGGCGGCCACCACGAGCAGCACCGGCGACATGACGATGAGCGTGAACAGGGCCAGGAAGATGTCGATCAGGCGTTTCATTCGGGAGAAGCCGGCGGCACGGCCGGGATGTCGGACATCCGCCGGGCAGACCAGACGGACAACGCGACGGCGGCGAGCGCCAGCGCCGAGCCCGCGACGGCGGACCGGATGTCGAGTACCCGCGCGATTCCGGAAAGCAGCAGGCAGCCCAGCGCGGCGGTGGCAATGCAGACCAGCATTCTACTATCGAGCCATCCGGCCTTTCCCCAGGGCAGGCGCCGCGCGCGCCAGCTCAGGACGGCGGCCAGCGCGAACTGGAACGCCACCACGGCGCCCATCAGCGCGGCCGCCGAGTGCAGGCGCTGGGCCCCGAACGCCAGCGGCAGGAGCAGCAGCAGGCACCAGGCGGTCAGCCGCAGCACCATGCCGGTGCGTCCCTGCGCGTTGAGGTCCGCGGTCAGCATCGAGCTGACGGCGATCGCCGGCAGGCCCAGCAGCGCGATGCGCCCCAGCAGCGCGACCTCGGCGAGGGCCGCGGCGTCCATCCGGCCGTGGCCGAACAGCAGCGCCACGACGGCATCGCAGAAGAACACGCCCGGCAGCATCAGCGCGACGGCCATCGCCACCGCCTGGCGCAGGCGCGCGGCGACCTGCGCGGCGGCCACGTCCTCGCGGCCCTCCTGGTGCAACTGCGCCAGCAGCGGGAACGCGACGGTCGCCAGCACGGTGACGGCCAGCCCGGACGGCAGCTCCACCAGCTTGGTCGCGTAGTTGAACGCCGCGATCGCGCCGCCGCCCACCAGCGACGCCAGCGAGCGCACGATCACCGGCACCGCGAGCATCAGCGAGGCCGACAGCAGCGACGCCGTGAACGCGTGCATCAACGGCCGGTCGATCAGCCAGCCCGTGGCGCCTGCCGGCCGCAGCGCGCCGCCCGGCAGCGCCGCCAGCTGGCTGGCCCAGCGCAGGAAGGCGCCGCCCGCGACGCCCGCCGACAGCGCCATCAGCATCCCCGCATCGCGCGGCCCGGCGGCCAGCGCCGCGATCAGGCACAGGTTGAAGACCAGCGTGCCGCAGCCGGCGATGAAGAAGCGGTCCATCGCGTTGAGGTAGGCGGTGGTGACGCCCGACAGCGCCGTCAGCGGCAGCGCGATCGCCAGCACGGCCAGGCTGTCGCGGTGCGCCTGCACAGCGTCCGCCGAGATGCCCGGCGCGAGCAGCCCGAACAGCAGCATCGGCTGCAGCACGATGACGGCCGCCAGCACGAGGAACAGGCCGGCCACGGCCAGCGACGCCTGGCGGAACAGCGCCTGGGCGCGCGGGCCCGGCTCGCGCCGCAGCGCCGGCACCAGCGCCACGCTCAGGCCGCCGGACAGCAGCACGTTGACCAGCAGGTCGGGCAGCGTGAGCCACAGCACGGCCAGGTCGGCCTCGTGGCTGACGCCCAGCCGGCCGGCGAGGAACAGCTCGCGCAGGAAACCGGTGGCCCGGCCCGCCAGCAGCGCCAGGCTCAGCAGCGCGGCCGGCCCGGCGAGGCGCCGCGCCAGGCGCCCCATCACGCCGCCGGGGCGCTGCGCGCGGCCTTGCGCTCGGCGACGACCCGCGCGATGCCCTCGATGCGCCCGCAGACGTCGCGATGCACGGCCTGCAGCTCGGAGCGGTCGATGCTCGCGTAGTGCGCGTAGGCCGCGCGCAGGTGGCCGACCTCGGCCGCGAAGTCCATCTGCTCCCGGATCTCGGCGACCGTGCGCGCCTGGCGGTGGAAGGTGCGCGAGAGGATGGCGCCGGTCGAGCCCAGGCGCACGTGTTCGCTCATCAGCAGCTCGGCGGGCAGCATGCCCTCGCCCACGCGCGCGACGCCGCCCACGCCCAGCGGCAGGCCGCGCTCGTGCACCACCTTGGCCATCTCGTCGACCAGGCCGAGGGCCAGTGTCTCGAACATGAAGTTCAGGCGCAACTCGAGGTGCAGGTCGTTCAGGCCGATGTGCACCTCGTCGACGCCGTCGACGCGGATGCAGTCGGCCAGGCTGCGCATCGCATCCACCGTCTCCACCAGCAGCATCGTGCGGGCGCGGCCGCGCACGGCGCGCGTGAACGCCTCGACCTCCGCCGGGCCGCGGAACATCGGCAGCATCAGGATGTCGGCGCCCGCGGCGATCACCGCGTCGACCTCGGCCGGCGTGCCCGCGTGCACGGGGTTGATGCGCACCAGCAGCCGGCCGGTCGGCACGTGCGGGCGCACGACGGCGACGTCGGCCAGCTGGTGGCGGCTGATCACGGTGTCCAGGTGCCCCTGCCGCTCCTGCTTCCCGTTGATCTCGAGGTCGACGAAGATGCGGTCCGCGCCGTTGGCGCAGGCGAACGCGGCGACGTCCGGCTGGTTGGTGATGAAGAGGAATTTGATCATCGGTGGGACCTCGTGCGACCGAGGCCGGGGATTCGGGAAAGGGGCTGGCCATGCGCCCACGCGCGGCGCGCGGGCGGGACGCAGCCGCAGGCGGGCGTCGTCGCCCCGCAGCAACCGGGCGGAAAGCCTAGCACAGCGGTTCGACGGGACAACTACTCCGGCGCACGCAGCTCGGAGGCGCTCGGCAGCGTGAGCACCACCAGCCCGGTGCCGACGGCCAGGCTCACGGCGCTGGCGCGCTGCTCGGGCGTGGCGCCGGGCATCGCGACGATGATGTGCGTGGCGCCGGAGTAGACGACCGGGTCGTTGATGCGCGACAGCGGCCCCAGCACCGGCACGCCCGCGAGCGTGGCGCCCTGCTTGGCGGGGTCGTCGTCCAGCAGGCCCAGCACGTTCCAGCCGTCGCGCAGGTGGATGCCCGCGAGCAGGCGGCGCGCGGCGTCGCCGGCACCCAGCACGATCGCGTGCCGCAGCTCGCCGACGTTGCTGTCCACGCGCAGCCGCATGTGCTCGAACACCAGCCGATACACCAGGCGCAGCCCGCACAGGCCGGCCACGCAGAAGATCGGGTGCAGCACCAGCACCGCGCGCGGGATGCCCGACAGCTGCAGCATCGAGATCGCCGCCGCCGCGCACACGCCCGCCACGAGGCACGCCATCGTCAGGCGCTTGACGTCGGCCAGGCTCCAGTAGCGCCACATCGCGGTGGGCGTGCGCGACAGCGACAGCGCCACCAGGTACAGCAGCACCACGCACACCAGCACCGGCGTGTCGTAGTCCGGACGCTCGGGGCGCAAGCGCTCGAAGCCGAGGCGGAACAGGTACGCGAGGAACCAGCACGCGGCGATCGCGACCGAGTCGGCCAGCAGCGACAGCAGGCGGCGATGGCGATGCAGCTTGCCGGTGAAGCGGTCCAGGAGCTTCCAGAAGTTCGAATCAGTCATGGGTCGCTGCACTCCGATGTCATTGGGCAACAGCACGGCGCGCGCCGTCAGGCCCAGAACCTTCAGGTCGTTGATGATCGATGCGGACTCGACGTACCGCAGCGCGTAGCGCAGCTTCATCGGCAGGATCTGCTCGATGTAGACGCGCTCGGGGTCTTCCACCCGGCCCAGCAGCTCGCTCTCGTTGCGGAAGTGGATGGAGCCCAGGTCGGTGATGCCCGGCCGCACGCTGAGCACCTTCTCGCGCGCCTCGGGCGGGTAGTGCTCGACGTAGCGCGGCACCTCCGGCCGCGGGCCGACGAAGCTCATGCTGCCGGTCAGCACGTCGATCAGCTGCGGCAGCTCGTCGAGCTTGCTGGCGCGCAGGATGCGGCCGATGCGCGTGATGCGCGGGTCGGCGCCCACGGTGATCTGCCGCGCCGCCTGCGACTGGTCGACGACCATCGTGCGGAACTTTCGGATCTTGAAGTGCCGGCCGTAGCGGCCCACGCGCTCCTGGCGGAACAGGACGGGCCCCGGCGAATCGAGGCGCACGAGCAGCGCCACGACCAGCATCAGCGGCCCGGCGACCAGCAGCGCGAGCAGTGCGACCAGGACGTCGAACGTCCGTTTCACGCGCGTCAGCCCTCGAGTGCGGCGCCCAGGGCTTGCACCACGCGCTCGACGTCCCTCGGCTGCATCAGCGAGTACATCGGCAGGCTGATCATGCGCTCGAACGCGTGCTGGCTGTGCGGGAACGATTGCGGGCGCAGGTTGTAGCGGTCGCGCCAGTACGGGTGCAGGTGCAGCGGGATGTAGTGCACGCTGCAGCCGATGCCGGCCTTGAACAGGCGCTCGATGACGGTGTCGCGCGCCACCTTCACGTCGTCGCGCAGGCGGATGACGTACAGGTGCCACGAGTGCGAATGGGCGGCCTGCGCGCGCGGCGGCAGGATGACGGGCAGCTTGGCCAGCGCCGCGTCGTACTGCGCGGCGATCGATTCGCGCGCGTCGCGGAAGCGCGTCGCCTTCTTCAGCTGCTGCAGGCCGAGCGCCGCGGCGATGTCGGTCAGGTTGTACTTGAAGCCGGGCGCGACGATCTCGTAGTACCAGCTCGGCACGGTGGCGGTGAAGCGGTCGAACGCGTCGCGGCTCATGCCGTGCAGGCGCATCACCTTCATGCGCTTGGCCAGCTCGGCATGGCGCGTGACGATCATGCCGCCCTCGCCCGTCGTCATCGTCTTGTTGGCGTAGAAGCTGAAGACGGTGATGTCGGAGTCCAGCGTGCCCACGAGCTTGTCGCCGCTGAGCGTGGGCAGCGCGTGGGCGGCGTCCTCCACCACCTTCAGGCCGTGCTTGCGCGCGATCTCCAGGATCGCGGGCATGTCGGCCGCCATGCCGCCGTAGTGCACGGGGATGATGCACCTGGTGCGCGGCGTGATCGCCTCCTCGACGGCCCACGGCGCGATGCACAGCGTCTGCGGGTCGATGTCCACCAGCACCACGTCCGCGCCGAGGTAGCGCACGACCTCGGCCGTCGCCGTGAAGGTGTGCGTCGTCGTGATCACCTCGTCGCCCGGGCCGATGCCCAGCGCTTCGAGCGCCAGGTGCAGGCCCGCCGTGGCGCTGTTGACCGCGATCGATTCCAGCGAAGGATCGCCCAGGAACTCGGTGAAGGCGGCCTCGAAGCGCTTGGCCTTGGGGCCCGTGGTCACCCAGCCCGACTTGAGCGTGTCGACGACCTCGGCGATCTCCTCTTCGCCGATCTCGGGCAGCGCGAAGGGAAGGAACGGTAGTGCGGAAGAATTCATGATGGTGCGATTGTCGGTGATTTGGGGCCCGCCGGGCCCCGCCGGATCACGCGCCGGCGCCGCGGCGCTTCGTCGAGAGCGCGTCCAGGAAGCGTTTGGCCAGCACCGGGTAGGTGTGGCGTGCCAGCACGTAGTCGTGGCCGCGCTTGCCCATCAGCGCGCGCGCCGTCGGCGCGATCTGCATCAGCCGCAGCAGGCCGTTGGACACCGCGCGGGCGTTCTGCGGCTCCACGGTGACGCCGCAGCCGGCGTCGGCCACCGGGTCGTTGCCGGCCTCCACCGAGTGCAGCACCGGGCAGCCGGCCATCATGTAGTCCATCAGCTTGTTGGGCGCGATGCCGAAGCGGTAGATCGGCACGCGCTGCCAGCCGATGTAGGCGATGTCGATCTGCGACAGGAACGCGGGCACCTGCAGCTTGGGGATCGGCTTGAGCATCGTGACGTTGGTCAGGCCTTCCTTCTGCACGCGTGCCTGCAAGTGCTCGCGCAGGTGGCCGTCGCCCACCAGCACGAAGCGCAGCTTGCGGCCCACCGGGTCGATGCGCAGGAGGGCTGCGGCGTCCAGCAGCGTGTCGAGCGCATTGGGGTCGCCCATCGAGCCGGCGTAGCCCACCACCATCTCGCCCACCGCGCGCGCCGTGGCCAGCGTGCCGGCCACGTCGCCCTGCAGCGGGAACGGCTTGCCTTCCCAGTCATCGGGCGAGATGCCGTTGGGCACGATCACCAGCTTGTCCAGGTCCAGCCCGCGCGAGGCCATGTAGCTGTGCACCACCGGCAGCATCGAGACGACGACGTCGGCGTCGCGGTAGGCGTCGGACTCGGCCTTGGCGCACAGGCGCGCGAACGGGTGCCTGGGCGACATGCCCGACAGTTCGATCGGCGACAGCGGCCACAGGTCGTGCACCTCGAACACCAGCTTGGCCTTGGCGCGCCGGGCCATGCGGCGCGCCACCCAGATGTCCATCGGGTACGTGCTGGAGGCGATCACGACGTCGGGCTTCCAGTCGCGCACGATGCGGTCGGTGTCCTGCCAGACCTGCTTGAGGAACTCCCAGATGTTGCGCACGCGGCCGACGCCGTTGCCCTGGTAGGCGCGCGTCGGGTACCAGCGGTAGTCGATGCCGTCGACGACCTGGTTCTTCGGCGCGGCGCCGACGTCGGGCTGGCGCGCCCGCACGTGCGAGTACGAGGCCGCGAGGATCTGCACGCGGTGCCCGGCCCGCACCCACTCGCGGGCGAGGTAGTACGGGCGGAACTCCATGCCCAGGGACGGCGTGCCGGCGTAGTGCTCGATGTAGACGATGTTCATGGCGTCGGGGCTGCGGCGAAGGTTCCGGTTCCAGGGGGAGATTGTTCCAGCCGCGCGACGAAGGCGTCCACGCAGGGCTCGAACAGGGCGTGCGTGCCGACCCACTCGCGGTTGGCGGCGGCGATGGCGAGAGCGTCGGCGGCGAGGCGCTCCAGCGTGTCGGCCGCCAGCGCGTCGACGCCGTCCGGCACGATCAGGCCGTTGGCGCCGTCGCGCACCAGCTCGCGGTTGGCGGGCAGGTCCGACAGCAGCGGGATGCAGCCGTGGCCCATCGCCTCCAGCACCGACACCGACACCGAGTCGCTGCGCGGCACGCTCAGGTACCAGCGGGCGCGGGCGTAGATCGCGGCCTGCGCGGCGGCGTCGAGGCGGCCCGTGAACTCGATGCGATCGGCCAGCCCCAGCGCCCGCGCCCGCGCCTGCAGCGCCTCGCGCAGCGCGCCGTCGTTGGCCACGACCAGGCGCGCGCCGGGCCACGCGGCCGCGACGCCGGAAAACAGGGCCAGCACGCGCATCGGGTCGTAGATCGCCTCGAGCCCGCGGTTGGCGAAGAACAGCTGCGGTTCCTTGGCCGCGGGCACAGGCGGCAGCGCGTCCAGGCCGAACGGGAACGTCATCACGTCGCGCGCGCCGAGCTCGCGCATGCGCTGCGCCATGAACGCGGAATCGCTGGTGCAGACCGCCGCGTCGCGCAGCACGCGCTGCGTCGCCCAGCGCAGCAGCCGGCTCTGCGCGGGCGCGACGAGGATGTCCGACCCCCACGCCGACGCCGCCAGCTGCGCGCGCACGCCGGCCTTGCGCGCCAGCCATGCCAGCGTGCCGTGCGACGTGAGGTAGTGCGCGCTGATCCAGTCGGCATCGACGCCGCGCAGCCAGCGCACCAGGCGCGGCAGCGTCTTGAGCAGCGCGGCGTTGCCGCCGGAAAACTTCGTGGCGTGCCCCAGCAGCAGCGTGCGCTGTGGCGGCACCAGCGCGGCCAGCGCCGGCGCGAGTCCGCGGCTGGACGCGACGTGCAGTTCGACCCGCGGCGCGAGCGCGCGCGCCCACTTCAGCAGGTGCGGGCTCTGCCCGTCCCCGAACAGCACGACACGCAACGGACGCCGGCCTGCGTTCACCGCGGACCTTCGAGGTCGATCGGCTGCGGCGCCTGCGTCCAGGCGTCGTACAGCACGCGCAGCTCGGGGTAGCGCACCAGCGCCTTCTCGTCGGCGCGCCGGCTGTCGCCCACCACGCGGGCGGGTCGGCCTTCCAGGATCGCGAAGTCGGGGAAGGTGCCGCGCACGAAGCTGCCGGCGCACACGAGCGTGCCGCGGCCGATGCGCGAGTTGGCCTCGATCAGCGAGTGCGGCCCGACGAAGCTGTAGGCGCCGATGTGGATCGGCCCCGCGATCCAGCCCGGGCGCTCGCCGCCTTCGGGCACCGGCCACGTGACGTAGCCCGGGCCCAGCAGGCGCTGCGCGCGATGCGAGCTGTGCGTGACGATCGCGCAGTGGCTGGTGACCTGCACGCCCTCCTCGATCGTGATGCCGGCGCTGGCCTCGATGAAGTTGAACGCGCCGATGAAGACGTTGTCGCCCAGGATCAGCTTGTCCTCGTGCTCGATCACGCTGGCGCTCGAGATGCGCGTGTGCGGCAGCAGCCGCGTGCCCTGCTTCTCGCCGAACACGGGCTGCCAGATCCAGCGCCGCAGCCAGCGGCGGCGCAGGCGGTTGAGGCTCGCGCGCAAGGTCATGCCGTTTCCTCCCGGGAGAGCGGCCAGGTGGCCAGCCGCACGAAGTAATAGCCGAAGTACAGCGTCATGGCCAGCGACACCGCCCAGCCCGCGCCGGCCAGCCCGCCGAACTTCAGGCCCGCGGCCAGCGCCGTGACGAACGCGACCTGCCCGACCAGCGCCAGCCGCAGCGCCCACGCCTGCGCGCCCCACGCGAGCGTGACGACGGCCAGCGGCGCCGCGACGAAGTGCACGCCGATGTACAGCGCCAGCGCGCGCGCCAGCTCGCCCGCGCCGCGCCAGCCTTCGCCGAACAGGCGCTCGAACGCCCACGGCGCGACGGCCCACAGCAGCAGCACCAGCGGCGCGGCGATCGCGGCGAGGCCGGCCATCACGCGCCGCACGGCCGCGCGCCCCTCGCGCGTGACGCGCAGGGGCGCGTGCGCGTCGGCGTCGTGGTCGGCCGACGCGCCGTGCGCGGCCAGCTGCGGATACAGCGCCTGAGACACGGCCCCGCCCACCAGCGTGGCCGGCGCCTTCAGGTAGCGCAGCGACAGGCCCCAGAAGCCGGCGGCCATCGGCCCTTGCCACGCGGCCAGCAGCGCGATCGACACGGTGTCCTGCAGCGCGCCCATGAACGCGTGCGGCGTGTTCAGCAGCGGAAAGTCGCGGAAGCGCCGCGCGAGCTCGCGCCAGCGCTCGGGCGCGGGGGGCACATCGTCCTTCAGCGGCAGCCGAAGCATCGCGGCGGCGGCCGCGGCGGCGGCGATGGGTGCGACGATCAGGCCCTGCACGCCCGCGCCCAGCAGCGCCGCGCCGGCCTGCGCCAGCGACGCGCCGCCGTACTGCACGACGCGCGCGACGGCCAGCGCGCGATAGGCCTGCGCCCGCGTCGCCCACAGCGTGGCGAGCGACAGCCAGCCCAGCACGCCGACGGCCACCGGCAGCCACGCCGTCCAGCCCTGCGACGACCACGCCAGCCAGCCGGCCGAGACGATCGCGCTGGCCAGCGTCACACCCGCGAGCACGCGCAGGCACAGCGCGCGCAGGGCCGCGGCGTCGGCCGCGTCGCCCACCAGCGGCAGCGCGAACTCGTAGCGCGCGCAAGCCACCACGGCGAGATTGGCCGAGACGGCCGCGAACAGGTGGTACAGGCCGAACTGCTGCGGCGTGTACAGCCGCGTGAGCCACGGGCCCAGCAGCAGCGGCAGCGCCTGCGCGACGGCGCCGCCCGCCACGAGCGTCAGCACGGCGCGCAGCAGGCCGCGTCGAGCCGGGGCCGTCACGGCAGGGTCACTGCTTGCGCAGGCCGACGGCCGCGGCCAGCGCCGCCACCACGCGGTCCATGTCGGCGTCGGACAGGTCGGCGCTCATCGGCAGGCTCATCACCTCGTCGGCGGCGGCGATCGCCACGGGGCAGCTGTCCGGATTGCCGAGGTGCACGTACGCCGGCTGGCGATGCAGCGGCTTCGGGTAGTGCACCGCGGTGGGCACGCCCGCCTCGGCGAGCACGGCCTGCACGCGGGCGCGATCCTTCACGCGCACCGTGTACTGGCCCCAGACGCTGTCGCGGTCGGGGCGCACGGTCAGCGTCGTGAGATCCAGCGGCGCGAGGCGCTGGTGGTAGCGATCGCCCAGCTCGCGGCGACGCTGAAGTTCCCAGTCGAGGCGGCCCAGCTTGGCCAGCACCACGGCGCACTGCAGCGTGTCCATGCGGCCGCCGACACCCACCCGGGTATGCGTGTAGCGCGCGCTCTGTCCGTGCACGCGGATCTCGCGCGCCGCCTGCGCCAGCGCGTCGTCGCTGGTGAAGATCGCGCCGCCGTCGCCGTAGCAGCCCAGCGGCTTGCTCGGGAAGAAGCTGGTGCAGCCGATGGCCGACAGGTTGTTGCTGCGCTTGCCCTTGTACGTGGCGCCATAGCTTTGCGCCGCGTCCTCGATGACGGTCAGGCCGTGGCGCGCGGCGATCGCGTTGATCTCGTCCATGTCGGCGCACTGGCCGTACAGGCTCACCGGCATGATGGCCCGGGTGCGCGGCGTGATCGCGGCCTCGATCTTGCCGGCGTCGATGTTGCAGGTGTCGGGCTCGATGTCCACCCACACCGGCACGCCGCCCAGCAGCACGATCGTCTCGGCGGTGGCCGCGAACGTGAACGGCGTCGTGATGACCTCGTCGCCCGGCTTCAGGTCCAGCGCCATCAGCGCGATCAGCAGCGCCTCGGTGCCGCTGGCCACCGTGATGCAGTGCTTGGCGCCGGTGTGCGCGGCCAGCGCCGCCTCGAGCTCCTTGACCTCGGGGCCCATGATGTACTGGCCGTGGTCCAGCACCTTCTGCATGCGCGCGGCGATCTCGCCGCGCAGCACGGCGTACTGGGCCTTCAGGTCGATGAATTCGATCTTGCCTTGCGGCGGAAGCGGAGCGTTCATGGTTTGCGTCGGGTCAGGGGATCAGCGACAGCACGTGGCCGTCGAGTCGGTAGCGGTCGTCGCTGTTCGGGCAGGCGGCCTCGATGGCCTGGCCGGGGGGCGCGGCCAGCGGCAGCTCGAGGCGCTCGCCGAAGCGGCTCATCCAGCCGATCTGGCGGGCGGGCACGCCCACCATCAGCGCGAAGTCGGGCACGTCCTTGTGCACCACCGCGCCGGCGCCGACGAAGGCGTGGCGGCCGACGGTGATGCCGCACACCAGCGTCGAATTGGCGCCGAGCGTCGCGCCCTGGCGCACCAGCGTGCGGCGGTACTCGTTCTTGCGCACGACGGCGGCGCGCGGGTTGTACACGTTGGTGAACACCATGCTCGGGCCGCAGAACACGTCGTCCTCCAGCGTCACCGCGTCGTACACCGACACGTTGTTCTGGATCTTGACGTTGTTGCCGATGGCCACGTCGTTGCCCACGAACACGTTCTGGCCGAACGAGCAGCCCGCGCCGATGCGCGCGCCGCCGCTGATGTGCACCCAGTGCCAGACGCGGCAGCCGTCGCCGAGGACGGCGCCGTCGTCGACGATCGCGGTCGGGTGGATCGTTGTTCCCATTTCAGTTCACTTGCCTTGCGTGCCGGCGCTGCCGCTGGCACGTGCCGAACAAAGTTCGAGGGAGCGCTGGAACCGGCCTTGCCGGGCCAGTCGCGGAGCGCCCCCTCGGGGGGCAGCGAGCGCCAGCGAGCGTGGGGGCATCAATATTCCAGCGGCAGGTTGACACGCTTGCCGTCGCGCGCCGACAGGTACATCGCGATCAGCAGCTCCAGCGACTTCAGGCCCTCGCGGCCGTCCGTCTCGGGCTGCGCCTGCCCGCACAGCGTGTTGATGACGTTGTCGTAGTACAGCGGGTGGCCGAAGCCGTAGACCGACGTCGTCTGGTAGCTGGCCTGCTGCACGTCGTCGTCCATCGGGTGCTTGTCGGCGAACTGCCAGTGCTGGATCTCGTTGACGGCCAGGCCGCCCACGCGCACCGAGCCCTTCTCGCCGAGGATGGTGATCGAGCCCTCGAGGTTCTTCGGGTACGTGAGCATCGTCACGTTGATCGTGCCCATCGCGCCGTTGCGCCACTTCAGCGCGGCCACGCCGGTGTCCTCCACCTCGATGTTGCGCGCCAGCGTGCCGGTGTAGGCCATCACGCTCTCGATCGGGCCGCCGATCCAGTCCAGCAGGTCGACGTAGTGGCTGGCCTGGTTCATGAAGGCGCCGCCGTCGAATTCCCAGGTGCCGCGCCAGGCGGCCGAGTCGTAGTACTCCTGCGGGCGGGTCCAGAACACGTTGACGCCGATCGAGTAGATGCGGCCGAAGCGGCCCTGCTCCACCGCCTGCTTGAGCATCTGCAGCGTCTTGTTGCGGCGGTTCTGCTTGACGACGAACAGGCGCACGCCGGCCTCGTCGCAGGCACGCACCATCGCCAGGCCGTCCTGCCAGCGCGTGGCCATCGGCTTTTCGGTCATCACGTTAAAGCCGGCGCGCGCGCACTGGATCACCTGCTGCGAGTGCAGGCCGCTGGGCGTGGTGATGATGACGCAGTCGGGCGTCTCTGCGGCCAGCATCGCCTCCAGGCTCGGGTAGCCGCGCGCGCCGGTGCGCTCGACGGCCGCCGCCAGCTTGGCGGGGTCGGTGTCGCACACCGCGACCAGTTCCGCCCGCTCGGCATGCGCCTTGATCGACTCCATGTGGTTGGCGGCGATGCGGCCAGCGCCGGCCAGCGCGAAGCGCACCTTGCGGCCGGTGACGGGGGCGTGGGTGTTGGGACGGAGGCTGTGGGCGGACATGTCTGGCGAGGCTGCGCCGGGGTTCCGGGCGCGCGTTCAGCGCAAGCCCGGAGCCCGTCCGCGCGGAAAACGCGGGCGGCGGTTGGAATTGAAGGGAATCCCCGATTTTAGGTCACCCGGGCCGCGCGGACGAGCTTGACAAGCCGCCGCCCTGCGGATTGCGCCGCGTTCAACGTAAAATCTCGGGTTCCCCCCGGCAGCCCGCGCTGCCCCTGCTCGCCGGCCGCCGCGCCGGCGCTTCCTCCTTCGCCCCACCGATCTTTCCCAGCATGGACAACACGACGCCCCCGACCGACGAGAACAAGCTGATCGCGGAGCGTCGCGAGAAACTGGCCGCGATCCGTGCGCAGGGCGGCGTGGCGTTCCCGAACGACTTCAAGCCGGAGCACCGCGCGGCCGATCTCGTCGCCAGGTACGGCCAGCTCACCAACGAGGAGCTCGAGCCGCAGGACATCCAGGTCAGCGTCGGCGGCCGCATGATGCTCAAGCGCACGATGGGCAAGGCCGCGTTCTGCACGCTGCAGGACGCCACGGGCCGCATCCAGCTGCGCGTGGCGATCGACAACGTCGGCGAGGAGACCTACGCCGCGTTCAAGCACTGGGACCTGGGCGACATCCTGGCCGCCGAGGGCGCGCTGTTCATCACCAAGACGGGCGAGCTCACGATCAAGGTGACGAAGCTGCGCCTGCTGACCAAGTCGCTGCGCCCGCTGCCCGACAAGTTCCACGGCATGACCGACCAGGAACAGAAATACCGCCAGCGGTATGTCGACCTGATCACCGACGAAGAGGCCCGCAAGCGCTTCCGCGCGCGCAGCGCCGCGCTCGGCGAGATCCGCGCGTTCATGGTGGAGAACGGCTTCATGGAAGTCGAGACGCCGATGCTGCACCCGATCCCGGGCGGCGCGAACGCCAAGCCCTTCGTCACGCACCACAACGCGCTCGACCAGGCGATGTACCTGCGCATCGCGCCCGAGCTCTACCTCAAGCGCCTGATCGTGGGCGGCTTCGAGCGCGTGTTCGAGATCAACCGCAGCTTCCGCAACGAAGGCATCTCGGTTCGGCACAACCCCGAATTCACGATGATGGAGTTCTACGCGGCGTACTGGAACCACCACGACCTGATGGACTTCACCGAGCAGGTGCTGCGCCACGCCGCGGTCGCGGCCACGGGCTCGGCCGCGCTCACGTACGCGGGCAAGGACGTGCACCTGGACAAGCCGTTCGCGCGCCTGACCGTGCGCGACTCGCTCGTCGAGCACTGCGGCCTGACGATCGCGCAGACCGAGGACGAGGACCTGCTGCGCTCGCGCATCGTCGCCGCCGGCGAGAAGGCCCCGGCGCACTGGACGCTGGCCGAGCTGCAGTTCGGCCTGTTCGAAGCGGAAGTCGAGGCCAAGCTGTGGCAGCCGACCTTCATCATCGACTACCCGGTCGAGGTGAGCCCGCTGGCGCGCGCGTCCGACACCAATCCGGCCATCACCGAGCGCTTCGAGCTGTTCATCACGGGCCGCGAGTACGCCAACGGTTTCTCCGAGCTGAACGACGCGGAAGACCAGGCCGCGCGCTTCCAGGCGCAGGTCGCCAACAAGGACGCCGGCGACGAGGAGGCGATGTTCTACGACGCCGACTTCATCCGCGCGCTCGAGTACGGCATGCCCCCGACCGGCGGCTGCGGCATCGGCATCGACCGCCTGATGATGCTGCTGACCGACAGCTCCAGCATCCGCGACGTCATCCTGTTCCCCGCGCTGCGCCACGAACAGTGAGCCCCACGCTCGCTGTCCCCCGAGGGGGGCTGCGCGCGCGCTCGCTGCCCCCGAGGGGCCGGCCGCGAACGGCCCGGCAGAGCCGGATCCGTCGCTCACGCGAATTTCGCGGCCCGCATCTGAGCGGCAGCGCCGGCGCCGGGTAATACCCATTGCGGTATCGCCTTGCGCGCGATGGGCATGCTGCGGTGCACATGTCGACACGGCGTGTTGACGCCGCCTTAACGCCGCATTCGCACGAGCTTTCCAAGCTCATCAGCGCGCTTGTCGTTGCTCGAAAATCGATCGAGAAAATTTACGCGAGCCCGATTGACCGCCGCGGGGACGAGCGTTAGCGTTGATGCTCCCCTTCCCGCCAGGAGGTCTGCCGTGACGACACGATTGCAGGAACTCGACGAGATCGAGGCGAGCGTCTGGAACGAGCTCGAACGATGCGTGGCGACGCGGCCGCGCAGCGAGACCGGCGAGGGCGCCAACGAGCCGCCGCACGAGTGGCGCGTGGCCGTTCTGGCCACCGTCGACGACGGCCAGGCCGATGCCCGCAGCCTGGTGCTGCGAGAGGTGGACGCCGCGGAGCGGCGGCTCATCTTCTACACCGACGCGCGCTCGCCCAAGGTGCGGCAGATCGAGCAGTCGCCGCAGGGCACGCTGATCTTCTACAGCCGCGAGCTGGGCTGGCAACTGCGCATGCACGTGCGGCTCAACGTCGAGACGACCGGCCTCGCCGTATCGTCGCGCTGGGCCCGGCTGCAGACGTCGGCGGGCGCGCGCGACTACCTGTCCGTCGCCGCACCGGGCCGCCCGCTCGACGCGCCGCTGTCCGATCTCGGCGTGCGCGGCCACTTCGCGATGATCGAGGCGATGGCCGAGACGGTGGACTGGGTGGAGCTGCACCCGCAGGGCCATCGGCGTGCGGTGCTGGGCGGCGACCGGTCGCACTGGGTGCAGCCGTAGCCACCGGGCGCGTTAAGCTCGCGCCCATGCCCCACCTCTTCTCGTACGGCACCCTGCAACAGGACGACGTCCAGCGCGCGACCTTCGGACGGCTGCTGCACGGCCGGCCCGATGCGCTGCCCGGCTTCGCGCAATCCCTGGTCGCCATCGACGATCCGCAGGTCGTCGCCACCAGCGGCAAGACGCACCACCCGATCGTGCGCCACAGCGGCGCGCCCGGCGACCGCGTCGACGGCACCGTGTTCGAGCTCAGCGATGCCGAGCTCGCGCAGGCCGATGCGTACGAGGTCGACGCGTACCGCCGCGTCGCGGTGACGCTGGCGTCGGGCCTGGCCGCGTGGGTGTACGTGGACGCCCGCTTCGCGCCGCCGGCGGCCTGACAATCCCGCGTTTCGCGGCCGGTGCGGATACGAGCCGTTACGCGATCCGGGTTGGCCGAAGGGGCATGATCTCGGGATGCCATTTCCGGTTCCCGATCGCGCCCGTTTCGCCGTCCTCGCCGCCGTCCTCGCCGCCCTGCTCGCGGGCTGCGCCAGCCACCCGCCCGCACCGCTGCCGTCGCCGGCCCCCGAGCCGCGCCGCGTCGAGCAGCCCACCGACACGGGCCTGCCCGCGTCGGCCGCGCGCGCGCTCAGCCAACGCTTCCCCACCCTGCGCGCCGTGAGCCACAGCACGGGCCACCTGCAGGTCGACGACGCCGACGACCTGGCCGTCGTGCTGGCCGCGCCGGGCCAGACCAACGAGCCCGTCGTCGCCGTGCTGGTGACGGGCGCCGGCGGCGACTGGCACGTCGCCACCGCCAGCAAGCCGGTCGCGCCCGGCTGCGACACCTGCACCACCACCATCGACATCTCGCGCAAGCTGCTGTCGGTGCACGTGATGCGGCCGTCCGACCCGGAGTTCGAGCGCATCACCTACCAGTTCGGCTACCGCGACACCGACGACGCGCTGCGCCTGGTGGGCGTCACCGCGGCGCAGCCCGCCGGCGACGACCCGATCGCGCACGGCTACGCGATCACGACCAGCCTCGTGAGCGGCGGCAAGCTCGACACGCTGGATCCGACCAGCGACCCGTCGCGCCGGCGCGAGCTGAAGTCCACCGTGCCGCTGCGCCCGGCGATCGCGCTCGACAACTTCGCCTTCACGCCGCAGGCGCTCGGCGCCGAGCTGCGGCGCCAGCCGTTGTCGGCCTTCGAGCCGGCGGAGACGCTGCCCGCGTCGGCCGCCGCGCTGCTGCGCAAGAGCTTTCCCGGCGCGACGATGCTGGCGCGCAGCGCCGGTCCACTGCGGCCCGACGGCCCGCGCGACCTGGCCGTCGTGCTCGATCCGCCCGGCGGCGGCGACGCCGACGCCACCCTCGCCCTCGTGCTGACCCAGCCCGACGGCAGCCACAAGCTCGGCGCGACCAGCGGCCCGCTGACGCGCAGCTGCCGCGGCTGCGACGTGCAGGTGCAGATCGCGCACCACGCGCTGGTGGTGCAGACGACCAGCACCGACGCCGCCGGCACGCACATCGTCGGCTGGCAGTTCATGGCCGCGCCCAAGGACAAGTCCGGTGCGCTGCGCCTGGTGGGCGTGCGCACGGTGCTGTCCAGCCGCAGCGGCGCCGACACCCATCGCTACGTCAACACCGCCAACCTGCTCACGGGCGACAAGCTCGACGTCGTCGAGGACGTCGTGCGCGGCCGGCGCAAGCACAACGAGCATGCCAGCAAGGTGGCCGTGCGGCCGCCGATCCCGCTGGCGGGCTTCGCGTTCGACGCGAGCAAGCTCGACGCCGAGACCCGGCGCGATTTCAACCCCTGACCTCGAACTCCTGTCCTGTCGGGCTGGGCATGACGCCTGCCCGGCCGTGCCCATGCCGGATCTCCGACCCCCGCGCTGGCCAGCGCGCGCCCTCTCCACGCTGGCCCTGACGGCAATTCTTGCCGCCTGCACCACCCCGCCGCCCGCGCCCGTGGCCCAGCCGGCGCCCAGGCCGGCGCACCAGCTGCCGCCCGGCGCGGCGCAGGCGCTGGCGCAGCGCTTCCCCGGCTGGCATGTCGTCTCCGACAGCCACGGCCCGCTGCTGGTGACCGGCGTCGACGACGTCGCCGTCGTGCTGGACGGCGGCGGCACGGCCGGCGAGTTCCTCGTGGCCGTGCTGGCGCCGCCCGGCGCGCCAGGCGGCGACTGGCGCATCGTCGGCACGTCCAGACCCATCGTCCCCGGCTGCGCCCAGTGCAGCGTGAGCGCCGACCTCGCGCCGCACGGCCTGTACGTGCGCGTGATCCGCGCCGAGGGCAGCGACTTCGAGAACTTCACCTACCAGTTCGCCGGCGCGGACGGCAGCGAGCCGCTGCGGCTGGTGGGCGTGACGGCCTACATCCCGTCGCGGCCGGATGACGCGACGTCGCACAGCTTCTCGGCCAGCGTCGACCTGATCACGGGCCAGCGCACCGACATCGTCGAGGTGTCCGACAACGGCGCCACCGTGCACCGCGAGCGCCAGGGCAGCGTGCCGCTGCGCGCGCCGATCGCGTTCGACGACTTCGCGTTCACCGCCGACGCGCTCGAGGCCGAGACGCGTCGCAAGCCGCCGGTGGCATTCGATCCGGCCGGCACGCTGCCGCCCGCAGCCGTCAACACGCTGCGCGAGCGCTTCCCGCGCATGACGGTGCAGTCGCAGTCCAGCGGGCCGCTGCGCGGCGAGGGGCGCGACATCGTCGCCGTGCTCGTGCCCGCCGATCGTGCCGCGCGCGCGGGCGCGGCGGCCGACGCGGTGGTGGCAGTGCTGCTCACCCAGCCGGACGGCAGCCTGCGCCTGGCGGACGTGTCGGGCACGATGGCGCACGCCTGCCCGACCTGCGACGTGCAGGTGCAGATCGCGCGCCGCACGCTCAGCGTCGAGACCACCGAAGTCACGCCCACCGGCAGCATCTCCAACGACTGGCAGTTCGCCTTCCGCCCGAAGGACGCGCCGCTGCGCCTGGTGGGCCTGCGCACCGAGACGCTGGTGCGCGGCGGCGACGACGGCGCTGGCCGGCGCACGGTGGCCAGCACCAACCTGGTCAACGGCGACCGCGTCGAGGTGGTCGACGGCGTGGTCAACGGCCGCCGGCGCCGCAGCGAGCAGAAGTCGCGCGTGGCGCCGCACGCGCCGGTGCTGCTGTCGGACTTCGCGTTCGACGCGGCCGCGCTCGCCGACGAGGGCGGCGCGAGCGCCGGCCCGTCGGTCAGCACGGCCAGCAGCTTCAGCGGTTCTTGAATTGCGGCTTGCGCTTCTCGAGGAAGGCGGCCATGCCTTCCTGCTGGTCCTGCGTGCCGAACAACGAGTGGAACAGGCGTCGCTCGTAGGCGATGCCGTCGGTCAGTCCCGTCTCGAACGAGCGGTTGACCGCGTCCTTGGCCAGCATCACGCTGGGCAGGCCCAGGCCGCACAGCTGCTCGGCGACGGCCAGCGCCTCGGCCATCAGCTGGTCGGCCGGAACCACGCGCGAGACCAGGCCCGAGCGCTCGGCCTCGGCGGCATCCATCATGCGGCCGGTGAGCACCATGTCCATCGCCTTGGCCTTGCCGATGGCGCGCGGCAGGCGTTGCGTGCCGCCGGCGCCGGGCACGATGCCCAGCTTGATCTCGGGCTGGCCGAACTTCGCGTTGTCGGCCGCGATCAGCATGTCGCACATCATCGCCACCTCGCAGCCGCCGCCCAGCGCGAAGCCGGCCACCGCGGCGATCACGGGCTTGCGCACCTGGCGCATCGTCTCCCAGTTGCGCGAGATGTGGCCCTTCATGAACGCGTCCATGTAGCTGTACTTGGCCATGATCGAGATGTCCGCGCCGGCGGCGAACGCGCGCTCGTTGCCGGTGAGCACGATCGCGCCGATGCCGTCGTCGGCGTCGAAGGCCAGCAGCGCGGCGCCCAGCTCGTCCATCAGCTGGTCGCTCAACGCGTTCATCTGCTTGGGCCGGTTCAGCCGGATCACACCCGTCTTCAGCGGGCCGGTGCCGACCGTCTCGGTCAGGATGCATTCGTAGGTCATGGAGTCTCCTTCAAGGTGGGCAATCGATCCGTGCGGGCCCCGGCGCGCCCGGCGCTCTCTCAGCGTTCGCCGAAGGCCGGCGGCGGCGGGAAGGCCTCGGATCTCGGCGGCGGCGGCGTCGGGCGCTCGCCCACCACCGCCTGCGTGGGCAGGTCGTCGAGCGCCAGCAGCGCCCAGGTGTTCTCGTCGACCTTCACGACGATCTGCACCGGCAGGTACTGCAGGCTGGGCGCCGTCCAGATGTCGAAAGGATATTCGTTCGGGCGGCGCGGGCCGTCCAGCAGGGGCTTGAGGTGCACGGCGTCGATCGAGCCGAACTTCAGGTCCAGCCGCTCGTTGCCCACCACGAGGTAGTTCCAGCGCCGCAGGTTGTTGGGCAGCGCGAGCGGGAAGTGCACGATGTTGCCGGGCGCGAGCCACTCGGGGTGGTTGTAGAACATCCACACGAAGTGCACGAACTGGCTGGCGCCGTCCTGCGTCTGCGGCATCCTGGCCACGCGCGTGCCGTTGTTCAGGAGAACGTCGGTGTCGCCGAACTCGATCTTGCGCGCACGCGGCGCCGCGAACAGGAAGCTGAAGGACTCGTCGTAGTGGCGCGGGCTGAGGCCGTCGGGGCCGATCGTGCCGTCGCTGTACATGTGCTGGTCGATCATCGGCGTGATGTGCACGTCGAACTGCACCTGGTAGCGCGAGTCCTCGTGGCGCCACTCCACCACCGCGTTGCCGTAGATGTGCACGCCCTTGCCGCGCTCGCCGGTCAGCGTGTAGGTCAGGCGGGTGGCGGGCGGCCACTCGAACGGCGGGCGCGCGGGGCCTGCGATGGCGGACGCCGCGCGCGCCTGCGCGGCCGCCGCGGATGCGGCCACAGCGTACTCCGCGGCATGCGCCCGCGCCTGCGACGCGGCCTCGGCCTGCGCCTTCGCGCGCTGCTCGGCCTGGACCTTGTCCGCCAGCGCCAGCGCCTCGCCCACCAGCTGCGCGCGCGACTCCGACGGCGCGCCGGGCGAGGCCGCGTGGAACTCGGGCTCCTCGGGCGCGCTCGCGGGCGCCGAACTCGCGCGCGGCGGGCGCACGGCGTGCGCGGGACGCGGCGCGGGTGCGGGCGCCGCCGCGGGCGCGGGGGCCGTCGCCGGCGGCGGCGCGGTCGGCTCCATCTTCCTGGAGAACGTGACCTCGATGCGGCGCGTCTTCGGCGCAGTGTTCCAGCCGATGACGCTCGAGAGCACGTGCGCGCCGAACAGCGCGTGCACCGCGAGCACGGCCAGGATCAGCCCGAACCAGGCGGCGCGACGCCACCGGGACTCGCGCCAGGGCGATCGCACCCTACTTGCCCAGCCAGGAAGTGCGACGGGCGAGCGTCGCGGCGGTGGGGTTCGCGGCCAGCTTCAGGCTGCGCGACGCGGCGTCTGCGCGGCGGTCGGCCGCGCGCTCGGCCACCCGCAGCGTGCGCACGCGCTGCTGGCGCACGACCAGCAGCTCGAACGCCGCGCCGGTGCGGATCCACGCCAGCGCGTCGTCGAGCCGGCGCACGCGCCAGCCGTCGACGGCCAGGATCTCGTCGCCCGCGGACAGCCCTGCCGCCGCGCCCGCGCCGCCGGCCAGCACCGACTTGACCTGGATGCCGGTGACCGGCCCCTCGGCCACGCGCAGGCCCAGCTCGGTGGCCAGCGTCAGCGCCTCGCTTTCGGGCTCGACGCCCACGCGCGCCAGCGCGGGCAGCACGTCGAGCTCGCCGCGCTGGTGCACCCACTCGCGCAGTTCGGCCGCCAGCGCCTTGCCGCCCAGGCGCGCCACCGTCTTGAGGATCAGCTCCTCGGTGACCGCGCCGCCGGGCGCCTCGCGCCACAGCGCACGCATCACGTCGTCGAGCGTGGCCTTGCCGCCGGCACGCAGCGCCAGATCGAGGCGCAGCGCCACCAGCGAGCCCTTGGTGTAGTAGCTGACCGTCGAATTGGGCGTGTTCTCGTCGGCGCGGTAGTACTTGATCCAGGCGTCGAAGCTCGCCTCGGCCACGCTCTGCACGTGCTGGCCCGGCGACTGGCGCACGCCGTTCATCGCGCGGCCCACGAGCCTGACGTAGCGCGCGCCGTCGACGAGCCCCGCGCGCAGCAGGAACAGGTCGTCGTAGTACGACGTGAAGCCCTCGAAGAACCACAGCAGCTGCGTGTAGTTCTCCTGCGTGAAGTCGTAAGGCAGGAACTCCGCAGGCTTCAGGCGCTTGACGTTCCAGGTGTGGAAGTACTCGTGGCTGATCAGGCCCAGCAGCGTGACGTAGCCGTCGCTGGTGCCCGCCACGCCCTGGCGCGGCAGGTCCTTGCGCGCGGCGATCAGCGCGGTGCTGGCGCGGTGCTCGAGGCCGCCGTAGCCGTCCTCGGTGGCGTAGAGCATGAAGACGTAGCGCGCGAACGGCGGCTTGCCGCCCTCGTGCCAGAAGCGGATCTCCTCGTCGCAGATGCGCTTGGTGTCGGCCAGCAGGCGCTCGCCGTCGAACTGCGGCCAGGCACCGGCGACGACGAACTCGTGCACCACGCCGCCCGACGTGAACTCGCCGCGCCAGAACGGGCCCAGCTCGAACGGGTGGTCGGCCATCTCGTCGTAGTCGGCCGACTGGAAGACCTGCGTGCGCGCCGGCACGGCCTTGGCGCCCTTGGCGGACTTGGCCGCCTTCGCGCCGGGGTCGATTCGCGTCATCGCGGTGGCGACGTCCCAGCCCGCGGGCAGGCGATGCAGCTCGATGCGGTGCGGCTCGGACGTGCGGCCTTGGACCGCCAGGCACAGGCTGGTGGTGTTGAAGAAGCCGCGGTCGTCGCTGAGCCATGCGGTGCGCACCGACGGGTCGAACGCGTAGGCGAAGTACGTGACGACCAGCGCGCCGCGGCCGGACGTCGCGACGCTCCAGCGATCCTTGGCCAGCTGCACCAGCGGCCGCGGCTGCGAGCCCTGGCGCGCCTCCAGCAGGCTCAGGTGGCGCGAGAACTCGCGCACCATGTAGCTGCCGGGGATCCACACCGGCAGGCTCAGCTGCTGCACGGGCGCGGGGTCGGCGATGGTCAGCGTGACCTTGAACTGGTGGGCGGCCGCGTCGGCGACCTCGATGCGGTAGTGGATCATTGCAGCAGGAACGCCGCGCGCGTCGGGCGGCGGTCGGTCGGTTTCATCGAGCGGCTATTGTGGCGCGAGCGGGGCGCGCTCAGCCCTTCCTGGCGGCGGCGACCTCGTCCAGGCGCTTGTTCAGGTGCGCCAGGTCCGCGTTGCCCGCGAAGCGCGAGCCGTCGTCGAAGATGATCGCCGGCGTGTAGTTCAGGTGGTGGCGCGCGGCGAGCTCGAGGTTGCGATCGAGCGTCTTCACGTCGCACGAGCCCATCGGCCGCGGCGGCATCGTGCCGTTGACCATCCAGTCGCGCCAGACCTGCGCGTTGTTGCGCGAGCACCAGATCGTGCGCGCCTTGACGACGGAGTCGTCGCCCAGGATCGGGATCAGGAAGGTGTGGATCGTCACGTCCTTCAACTGCATGAAGCTGCGCTCCGCGTCCTTGCAGTAGTGGCAGTTCGGATCCTCGAACACCACCATGTGGCGCGAACCGTTGCCCTGCTTGAAGACGAGCGCGTCGCCGTACGGCAGCTTGGGCACTTCCTTTTCCATCAGCTTGGTCAGGCGCTGGTCGGTCAGGTCGACGTTCTTGCGCGTGTCCAGGATGTGGCCGTCGGGCAGCTGGCCGTTGCCCATGTCGCGGCCCGGGTAGATCAGGTAAAGGCCCTGCTCGTCGGAGTAGATCAGGTCGGCGCCGACGCGCAGCTCGTACAGGCCGGCGATCGGCGTCTTCGCGATCTCGTCGATCGCGGGGCCCTTCGGATTGCGCAGCGCCCAGTTCTTGCGGATCGCCGCGTCATCGGACCAGGCCGCCAGGCAGGCGAGCGCCAGCGAGCCGGCGAGGAGGAGGCGCAGGGCGCGGGCAAACGTGTTCATGGAGAGTCTCGGGGAAGTCGCGAAGCTCACGAGCCGAGGGCGCGCGAGACGAGGAATCGTTTCAGCGGGCTGAGCTGGTCGACCAGCGTCATGCCGTGATTGCGCAGCTCGCGCAGGCCGGGCACCGGCGCGCAGAACAGCTGCCACAGGCCGTCGACGGCGCCGGCCATCGCGCGCGTGGGCCACAGGCGGGCGCGGGCGTAGCGGCGCAGCAGCGCCTCGTCGCCCAGCGCGCGCCAGGTTTCGCGCTCCGCGATCACCTTGGCGAGCGCGACGACGTCCGCCAGCCCGAGGTTGAGCCCCTGGCCGGCCAGCGGATGGATGACGTGCGCGGCGTCGCCGACCAGCGCCCAGCCCGGCCCGACGATCTCGGCCGCGCTCGCCTGCATCAGCGGCCACGTGGCGCGCGGGCCCTGCACCTTCAGCGCACCCGCGGCGCCGCCGGTGGCCGCGTTCAGGGCGTCGTCGAAATCGGCGTCGCTCGCCTGCAGCAGGCGCTCGGCCTCGGCCTGCGGCATCGACCACACGATGCCGTACGAACACTCGGGCTGCGGGCGGTCGAACGGCAGCAGCGCCAGCACGTCGGGCGCGCGGAACCACTGGCGGGCGACGCCGGCGTGCGGCACGTCCGACACCACGCGGCTGGCCAGCGCGCTGTGGCCGTAGGCGTGGCGCTCGAACGCCACGCCCAGCCTGTCGCGCGCGGCCGCGGCCTTGCCCTCGGCAATCACGGTCAGCGGCGCCTTCGCATCGGCGTCGACCACGTGCACCGCGGGCGCGAAGCGGATCGCCGTCTCCAGCACCTGCTCGAGCTCGGCGGCGTCGACGATCCACGCCAGCGCCGGCACCGTCTGCTGCCAGGCCGAGAACGCGAGCGCGCCCTGGCCGTCGCCGGCGATGCGCATGTCGTAGACGGGGGTGCGGGCATCGGGCGCCATGCCGTCCCACACCTTGAGCTCGCGCAGCAGCTCGACCGAGGCGGCGTTGAGCGCATAGGCGCGGACGTCGGCGCGCTGCTCGCCGCCGGCCGGCGCGGCGGGGCGGGCGTCGATGCCCACGTCGAGGGCCTGGCGGCCCAGCTTCAGGGCCAGCGCCCGGCCGACGATGCCGCTGCCGTGGATTCGTACGTCGATCTTGGACATGCCGCATTGTAGGGAGCCCAGCGTGAAGCCACTCTTAACGGGGACAAACGTTTAAAATGGCGGGTTTCCCCCACGAACGCCCCCGAACCGGGCGCCGCGCGCGACGCGCGGCAACGAAAGCATCGACATGAGTCTCAAGTGCGGCATCGTCGGCCTGCCCAACGTCGGCAAGTCCACCCTGTTCAACGCCCTGACCAAGGCCGGCATCGCCGCCGAGAACTACCCGTTCTGCACGATCGAGCCGAACGTCGGCATCGTCGAGCTGCCCGACGCGCGCCTGCAGGTGCTGTCGGACATCGTCTCGGCGCAGAAGATCGTGCCGGCCATCGTCGAGTTCGTCGACATCGCCGGCCTGGTGGCGGGCGCGTCCAAGGGCGAGGGCCTGGGCAACCAGTTCCTCTCGCACATCCGCGAGACCGACGCCATCGTCAACGTCGTGCGCTGCTTCGAGGACGACAACGTCGTGCACGTCAACGGCAAGGTCGACCCGATCTCCGACATCGAGGTCATCCAGACCGAGCTGTGCCTGGCCGACCTGTCCAGCGTCGAGAAGCAGCTGCAGCGCAACATCAAGGTGGCGCGCGCCGGCGACAAGGAAGCCGCCAAGCTGGTGGCCGTGCTCGAGAAGTGCCGCGCCGCGCTGGACGAGGCCAGGCCCGTGCGCAGCCTGGACTTCACGAAGGAGGAGCTGCCGCTGGTGCGCTCGCTGTTCCTGATCACCGCCAAGCCGGCGATGTTCGTGGGCAACGTGGCCGACAACGGCTTCGAGAACAACCCGTTCCTCGACCGCCTGCGCGAGTACGCCGCGGCGCAGAAGGCGCCCGTCGTCGCGATCTGCGCCAAGACCGAGGCCGAGCTGGCCGACATGGAGGCCGAGGACGCCGCGATGTTCCTGGCCGAGATGGGCCAGACCGAGCCGGGCCTGAACCGCCTGATCCGCGCCGCCTTCACGCTGCTGGGCCTGCAGACCTACTTCACCGCGGGCGTCAAGGAAGTGCGCGCGTGGACGGTGCCCGTGGGCGCCACCGCGCCGCAGGCCGCCGGCGTGATCCACACCGACTTCGAGAAGGGCTTCATCCGCGCCCAGACGATCGCCTACGACGACTACGTCGCGTTCAAGGGCGAGCAGGGCGCCAAGGACGCCGGCAAGATGCGCGCGGAAGGCAAGGAGTACGTCGTCAAGGACGGCGACGTGCTGAACTTCCTGTTCAGCAGCTGAGCCCTCGCGCGCGTCACGCGCGCGAACGCCCCCGCGAGGCCCGCCGCGACGCGGCGGGCCTCTTCATTGACGGCCGCGGGATCCCCTCGGTTGCCAGCGTGGAAGTCCTCGCGCAACATGGGCGCGATGACCGCCGCCCTCCTCTACGCCGTCGGTGCCGTCCTGGAGGGCTGGCTCGCCGCGATGCTGTTCCTGAGCGGGCGCAAGCTGCGCGGGCCCGACGAGCGCTGGTCGCTGCTGCTCGCGGCCGGCTTCGCGTTCAACGCCGCGCGCTCGCTGCTCATGGCCACGGGCATCGGCAACGTGGCGTTCCAGTCGACTGCCAACGTGCTCACCAGCACGCTCGCGGAGATCGCGCTGGCGCTGATCACGGGCGCGCTGATGCACTACGTCGGGCTGTCGCCGGCCGCGCGACGGCGCGTCTGGCTCGTGGCCGGGCCGCTGATCTTCGCGACCTGGGCGCTGACCACCGCCGGCTGGCTCAGCCGCGGCAGCGCGTTCGTCGTCGCGATCATCGTGATCGCGGGCTGGTCGGTGCTGTTCCTGCGTGCCACCGTGCGCGAGCCGCGCAGCGGCCACGGCCTGGTGGTGCTCGCCACGCTCAGCTTCCCGGCGATCGTCGTCGCGCTGCGCCTGGGCCTGCTGCCGTTCGACGTGCTGCCGATCGCCGAGATCGTGCCGCTCAGCGCGATCGGCATCGCCGTGCTCACCACGGGTCTCGTGCGCGCGCACGAGCGCACGCTGCGCGCGGGCGAGCGCACGGCGCAGGCGCTCGCGGCGCGCGAGCGCGCGGAGGCCCAGCTGCGCGGCCTGAACGAATCGCTGGAGCAGCGCGTGGCCCAGCGCACGGCGCACCTGCAGGAGACGATCGCCGGCCTCGAGAGCTTCAACCGCAGCGTCTCGCACGACCTGCGCGGCCCGCTGGGCGGCATCTCGGGCGTGGCGCGCATCGCGCGCGACAAGCTGGGCGAAGGACTGCTCGACGAGGCCGATGCGATGATGGCGCTGGTCGTGCGCCAGGCCGACGAGTCGGCGGCGATGGTGGGCGCGCTGCTGGCGCTGGCGCGCGCCGGCAACGCGCAGCCGCAGCGCGCGCCGGTCGACGCGACGGCGCTGGCCGGCGAGGTGGTGGCCACGCTGGAGGCCGCCGGCAAGACCGCCGCGGCCGAGGTCGTGGTGCAGCCGCTGCCGCCGGCCGATGCCGACCGCGAGCTGCTGCGCCAGGTGTTCGCGAACCTGGTGGGCAACGCCTGCAAGTTCGCGGGCGGGCGCCAGCCGGCCCGCGTTGAAGTCGGCGCCGCGGCCACGCCGCAGGGCCCGGCCTACTTCGTGCGCGACAACGGCATCGGCTTCGCGCCGGCCGACGCCGCGCGCCTGTTCCGCCCGTTCGAGCGCCTGCACGGCCAGCGCTACGAGGGCTTCGGCGTGGGCCTGTCCATCGTGCAGCGCATCGTCGACCACCACGGCGGGCGCGTGTGGGCCGAGGGCGTGCCCGGCGGCGGCGCCACGTTCTGGTTCACGCTGGGCCGCGGCTGACGTCGCCGCGATCAGCGCGTGAACTTGCCGTCCGAGCCGATGATCGACAGGTCGGTGTAGTCCAGGCCGCTGTGGCTGCTCGGGCTGAACGTCACTTCCAGGCCGCCGATGTCGTAGCGGCGCAGCGTCTCGAGCGCCTCGCGCAGCTTCTCGCGCGTGGGCGCCTTGCCCGCGCGGCGCAGGCCCTCGGTCAGCACCTTGGCGCCGGCGAAGCCTTCGAGCATCGCGGGCGTCACGCGGTCGTCGCCGGTGGCAGCCTTCTGCAGCGCGCGCGCTTCCTTGACCAGCGGCGAGGCCAGCGAGCGCTCGTACGGGAACACCTGCGTGACGATGGTGCCGGTCGCGTTGTCGCCGAGCGCCTTGATGAAGCCGTCCGACGCGTTGTTCGACAGCGTGACGATCTGCGCATGCGAGCCGGCGGCGCGGATCGCCTTGACACCGTTGACCACCGCGCTGCCCGAGCCCAGGAACAGGATGGCCTGCGGGCTCTTGGCGGTGACGGCGGCCTGGATCTTCGTGAAGTCCGGCTTCTCGCGGTCGTAGGTCTCGGTGAACACCGGCGCGCCGTTGACCTGCGTGAACGCCTCGGTCGCGCCCTTGACGGCATCGGCGCCGAACGAGTCGTTGACCTGCACGATGCCGATGTGGCCCAGGCCCACCAGGCTCAGGTGGCGGATGGCGCGGTTGGCCTCGTGCTGGTAGCTGGCGCGCACGTTGAACACCCACGGGTTGACGGGTTTGTGCAGCACCATCGCGCCCGTGGACGGCGCCACCAGCGGCACGCCGTACTCGGACAGCAGCGGCACGATCGCCTGGTTGTGCGGCGTGCCGCGCGTGAGGAACAGCGCCAGCACCTTCTTCCTGGTGATCAGCTCCTTCGCGTTCGCCGCGGCGTTGGCCGGCTCGAACTTGTCGTCCATCTGCACGAGGGTGATCGGCTCGCCGTTGATGCCGCCGATGGCGTTGACGTGGTCGAGCCACAGCTTGGCGCCCGCCGCGGTCTCCTTGACGCCGGAGGCGACGGGGCCGCTGAAGTCGGCGGTCTGGCCGATCAGGATGTCGGCGTGGGCGAGGCCGCAGGCAGCGGCCACGGCAAGGAGGGTCAGGCTTTTCAGCCACTTGCGATGCACTTTGAATGTCTCCGTTCACCGGGGGAGGGTCCCGGCACGGGGCAAGTATGCAAAGGTGCATCTTGTTGCATATCGTGAATGGAGGAACTATTTCCTCCCAATTCACGACGCTGCAGTCACCCGTTCGTCACGCAAGGCCCGTACCCCATGGGGTAAGGCTTCGCGGCGAACGAATGAAGCGTTTCAGGCGACGGCGACCGAGCTCAGCGAGATGCTGGCCAGCACCTGCTGCAGGCGGTTCGGGCGCGCGCCCACGCGGGCGGCGGCCGTGCGGCAACGGTTCGCGCCGACGTTCGCACGCACCTTGAGCGCCGCCGCGCCGCGGATGGCGCTGACGGTGACGACGTCCCGCGAATCGACCAGGAAGGATTCGCCGGGGCCGAGCACCACGTCGTTGCGGTCGCCCTCGACGGTCACCCAGACGAAGCCCTGGGTCACTTCCAGGCGCGAGTCGCAGGCGTCCGTGAGGCGGGCGACTTCGTCGTCGGCCAGGTTCAGTTCGGCGCGTTGGGCGGTCAGCAGCATGATCGTTCTCCGGTTCTAGGGTCACTACCCTATTCCGCGATCGCATCCGTCACCGTGCTGGGGGAGGGAATGGCGTCTCGTTTCGGGTTAGGAGAATCATCGGGCTTTCCCTAGGAATATTCCAACGTTCAATTCTCATTGCACCCATTCCTCCAGCGCATGGATCAGCCATCCGGGCGCGTCCCTCTTTACGACTTTTTTATGCGCACCCGGCGACACTGCCGGACTCGCGACAACTCTCCCCCTCATGGATACCGCTGATCGCAGGAAGGCCCTCCTGCCCTTGACCCTGGGCGCCATCGGCGTCGTCTACGGCGACATCGGCACCAGCCCGCTCTACACGATGTCCACCGTGTTCGGGCCCGAAGGCGGCGTGCCGCTCGACTCCGCGCACCTGATCGGCGCGGCGTCAACGATCTTCTGGGCGCTGATGATGGTGGTCACGCTCAAGTACGTGCTGCTGATCCTGCGCGCGGACAACCGCGGCGAGGGCGGCATCATGGCGCTCACCGCGCTGGCCACGCAGGCCTCGGGCGGCGGGGCGCGGCGACCGGCGATCCTGCTGCTGCTCGGCCTGTTCGGCGCGGCGCTGTTCTATGGCGACAGCGTCATCACGCCGGCGATGTCGGTGCTCAGCGCGGTCGAGGGCATGGAGGTCATCGAGCCGGAGCTCAAGCGTTACGTGCTGCCGATCGCCATCGGCGTGCTGATCGGGCTGTTCCTGATGCAGCGCAAGGGCACGAGCACGGTCGGCAAGCTGTTCGGGCCGATCCTCGTGCTGTGGTTCCTGCTGCTGGCGCTGACCGGCCTGAACCAGATCGTGCGCGTCCCGGCGATCCTCGAGGCCTTCAACCCGCTGCATGCGATCCACTTCCTCGTCGAGCGCGGCCCCCTGGTGTTCGCGGCCGTCGGCGCCATCGTCCTGGCGCTGACCGGCGCCGAGGCGCTGTACGCCGACATGGGCCACTTCGGCCGCCGCCCGATCCAGCTCGCGTGGCTGGGCCTGGTGCTGCCCGCGCTGACGCTCAACTACCTCGGCCAGGCCGCGCTGCTGATCCGCGACCCCAAGGCCGTCGACAACCCGTTCTTCCACCTGTTCCCGCAGGCCTGGCTGATCCCGGTCGTGATCCTGGCGACCCTGGCCACGGTGATCGCCTCGCAGGCCGTGATCTCGGGCGCGTTCTCGATGACGCGCCAGGCGATCCAGCTGGGATTCCTGCCGCGCATGCAGGTCGTGTTCACCTCCGAGCACGCGGCCGGCCAGATCTACCTGCCCAAGGTCAACTGGACGCTGCTCGCGGCCGTGATGGCCGCCACCGTCGGCTTCGGCAGTTCCGCGGCGATGGCCGCGGCCTACGGCATCGCGGTGACGGTGACGATGCTGATCACGACCGGCCTCACGTTCTTCGTGGTGCGCCACGCCTGGAAGCTGCCGGTCCCGGTGGCCTGGGGCGCCACCATCGTGTTCTTCGGCCTCGATGCGCTGCTGGTGGCGTCGTGCTCGACCAAGTTCTTCCAGGGCGGCTGGTTCCCGATCGTCATGGGCCTGGGCATCTTCACGGTGATGTCGACCTGGAAGCGCGGCCGCGAGCTGCTGATGGAGTCGATCCGCCGCGACGACCCGGAGCTGCAGCCCTTCATCGAGTCGCTGAGCCAGCACGTCGACCAGCGTGCGCCGCGCACCGCCGTGTTCATGGTGGCCAACCCCGACACCGTGCCGCAGGCGCTGATGCACAACCTCAAGCACAACTGCGTGCTGCACGAGCAGAACCTGATCCTGTCGGTGGTGTTCCACGAGCGCGCGTACGTCGAGCCCGACGACTCCGTCGTCGTCTCCCGGCTGGCCGACGGCTTCTGGCGCGTGACCATCAACTACGGCTTCATGGACCTGCCCGACATCCCGACGTCGCTGGCCCGCTGCGCCGAGCACGGCATCGACCTGGAGCCGATGCGCACCAGCTACTTCATCAGCCGCGAGACGGTGATCTCCACGCCCGGCGAGGGCATGTGGCAGTGGCGCGAACGCCTGTACGCGACGATGCAGCGCAACGCCGGCAGCGTGGTCGAGTTCTTCAAGCTGCCCAACAACGCCGTCATCGAGCTGGGCACGCGCGTGCAGATCTGATCGGCCGTCCAGCCGGCCGTGCGCGGCACGCATCGACGACGCCGGCGGGCAAACCGAGACATGCGCCGCACTTGCGGGCGTCCGCGCCGGCCCGGCCGGGCGCGGCTGCGGTTCAATCGGACCGTCCCGACGCCGATAACTGAAGGCATGTCCCTCCCGAAGAACATCGCGGCCCCGAGGGCGCGCCGCGCTTGCGCCGGCGCGCTGCTCGCCCTGGCCGCGGCGCCCGCCCTGGCCGACCCGGCCGACTACGTCTTCACGCCCTACACCGACATCGGCCGCTGGCAGCTCGCCTACGCGCTCGGCAGCGCGCACGGCCGCGACGGCTCGCGCGAGACGCAGCAGGTCGCGAGCATCGGCGGCGCCCCGGTGGCGCGCTGGTTCACCTCGCTGTACGCCGCCTGGGCCGCGGCCGACGGCGGCGCGTTCGCCATCGACGAGTGGTCCTGGCTCAACCACCTGCAGCTGACGACGCGTGGCGCGGGCCCCGTGGACATCGGCGCGCTGTGCGAGCTCGCGCGCCCGCACGACCGCGACGAGGGCCGGCTGGGCGTGACCTGCGGCCCGACGCTGCAGATGGACACCGACGACCTGCAGTTCAATCTGGACCTGTCGCTCGGCAAGCACGTCGGCGCCAAGGAGCCCGAGCGGCCGGCGCTGGGCTACCAGTGGCAGGTCAAGGGCCTGGTGGCGCACGGCGTCGAACTGGGCGCGCAGGGCTTCGGCTCGGTCGGCACCTGGAACCACTGGGCGCCGGCGTCGGCGCAGGAGCACACGATCGGACCGGCGGTGTTCCTCAAGACGCACGCGTTCGGCGGGCCGCTGCGCTTCGATGCGGCATGGCTGCTCGGCATCGGCGACGGGTCGCCGAGGCGTGTCGTGCGGATGCGGGTGCAGCAGGGGTTCTGACGCATCCGGCGGTGCCAGACGCCGCCCGGGGTGCCTCTCGGCTCACTTCGGTCGCGTCGCTCGCCGCACCCTCAGTGCAGCAACGTCACCACATCCCCGTCCATCGCCATCCGACGCATCCCCCAGCCCTCGCACCACGCCGAGAACTCGCTCACGGGCATCGGGCGGCCCATGTGGTAGCCCTGGGCCTGGTCGCACTTGAGCTCGCGCAGCAGGTGCCAGACGGCGGCGCCCTCGACGCCCTCGGCGACGACGGTGATGCCCAGGTTGTGCGCCAGGTCGATCGTCGAGCGCACGATCATCTCGTCGTCGCGGTCGGCCTGCATGTTGCGCACGAAGGACTGGTCGATCTTGAGCTCGTCCACCGGCAGGCGCTTGAGGTAGGCGAGCGACGAGTAGCCGGTGCCGAAGTCGTCGATCGACAGCTTGAAGCCCATCGCGCTCAGCGCATCCAGCGTGGACAGCGCGCGCTGCGGGTCGTCCATGATCGCGCTCTCGGTGATCTCCAGGCAGAACGCGGTGGCCGGCACGTCGTGGCGCGCGAGCAGCGCGGCGAACTTGTGCGGCAGGTCGAGGTCCAGCAAGTCGCGGGTGGACAGGTTCACCGACAGCCGCAGGTCCAGCCCTTCCTCGGACAGCACCTGCCAGTGGCGCGCGGCCTCCTCGAACACCCACATCGTCAGGTGGCGGATGTAGCCGGTCTGCTCGGCGAACGGGATGAACTGCGCGGGCGGCACGAGGCCGCGCGTCGGGTGCTGCCAGCGCACCAGCGCCTCGGCGCCGACGACGGCGCGATCCTCCAGAGCCAGCTTGGGCTGCAGGTACAGCCGCAGCTCGCTGCGCTCGACGGCCTGGCGCAGCTCGGAGATCAGCGTCAGCGTCTGCGCGCTCGTGGCGTCGATCGCCGGGTCGTAGATGACGGGGCCGTCGCTGCGCTGCTTGGCGGCGTACATCGCCATCTCGGCGCGCACCAGCAGCGCGTCGTCGGAGTCGGCGTGCAGCGGCCAGCAGGCGATGCCCACGCCCGCGCCCATGTCGACCTTGTGCTCGCCAAGCGCCAGCGGTTGCTCCAGCGCCTGCTCGATGCGCAGCGCGACCGCGTGCGCCTCCTGCGCGTCGGTGCGCTGCAGCAGCACGCCGAAGCGGTCGCCGCTCAGGCGCGCCACGACGTCGCCGTCGCGCGCGAGCGCGCGGGCGAGGCGCTCGGCCACGGCGACGAGCACCTTGTCGCCGACGGCGTAGCCCAGCACGTCGTTGACATGCTTGAAGCGATCCAGATCCAGCAGCAGCACGGCCAGCGGCGCATCGGTGCCGCGGGCCAGGCGCGCGTCGGCGGCCTCGCGGATCGCGTCGCCCACCAGCTGGCGGAAGCGCGCGCGGTTGGGCAGGCCGGTGAGCGCGTCCCAGTAGGCCAGTTGCAGCACCTGCGCCTGGTTCTCGCCGATGCGCACGCGCATGCGCTCGAACGCGTGCGACAGCGCGCCGATCTCGTCGGTGCGGTCCAGGCCGCGCATCGGCGTGGCGTAGTCGCCGCCGCCCAGGCGCTCGGCCGCTTTCGCGAGGCCGCGCAGCGGCGTCGTCACGCGACGCGCCGTCACGGCACTGCCCGCGCCGAACACGACCACCGCCAGGATCGTGATGCCGATCAGCGCGAGCCGCAGGTCGTCAGGCAGGCGCACGGCGTTGCCGATGGATTCCGACACCAGCGCCACGACGCTCGAGTCGCCGCGCCCGCCGCCGCCCAGCACGGTGGCGTGCACGCCCAGCTCGTCGCCCTGCGCCGGCACCGACACCATTGCCTCCGCGGCCGCATCGGCATTCCACGGCTGCTCGGCCAGGTCGGCAGCGACGGCCGCGGGCAGCGTGGTCATCGCCACCGTCCAGGCCGCGTGCACGCCGCTGCGCGACAGCAGCGTCACGTCGAATTCGGACAGCCGCTTCATGTCGCGCTGGAACGTGTCGTTCAGCGGGATCGCGAGCAGGATCCAGCCGCGCAGGCGCGGCGCCATCTCGGGCACCAGCAGCATCTCGTAGGGCGTGCGGTCGACCATCACGATCTCGTTGGCCGAGCCCGAGGCCAGCGCCTTGCCGCGCAGGTAGGCCGCGATCGGCGCGAGGTCGGGGAACGGGCCGATGGACGCGCGATGCAACACCGCGCCGTCGAGGTCGAGGAACGCGACGGTGTGACCGTCGACGCGCTTGCGCAGGTTGTCCAGCGCCGAGACGGTGGTGTCCTCGTCGGTGCCGGCGATCACGGTCTGGCGGAAGCCGTCGTCCGCGGCCGTGGCCTTGGCCATGTCGACGACGGCCTTCATGCGCCGATCGAGCAGCGTCTGCAGCAGCGTGGCGCCGGTCTCGAGCCGCCTGGGCAGCTCGTTGCGGCGATGGTTCGTCCAGCTGAAGCGCAGCGCGGCGAAGCTGGCCACCTGCACCACGAGCAGCAGCACGAGGAACACGAGGGCGATGCGCGCCGCGAGCGAGGCGCGCGAGCGCGTGCGGCGATCGGGCATGCTCACCTCGCGAGTCCGGCCGGGCCGAGCTTGACGCGCTGGTCGACGTCGGCCGTGCCGACGGTCAGGGGCAGCAGCTGCGGCGGCGTGGTCTCGGCGAGCGACGAGTGCCACACGTGCATCTGGTAGCTGCCGGGCGGCACGTCCGCCACCTTGGCGTGGCCGCCGGCGGCGCTGCGCGCCCACAGCGGCGTGTCGCTGACCACCACCCACGCGATCATGCCGTCGTGGATGTTGCAGCCCAGCACGGCCACGCCGGGCTTGTCGAACACGATGGGCGTGTGCGGCACGCCGGCGTACAGCTTGATCTGGAAGGTCTTGGCCGGCGAATACGAATAGACGTGGTGCTTGACCGTGTCCTGGTTCGGGAACAACACGGCGGTGCCGGTCGTGACCACCGTCACCGGTGGGTCGAACTGCAGGTCGTGCTGCACGATCTGCGCGCCCTGGATCGGCTTGGGCGGCAGGCGCGCGCCCACGGGCTCCAGCATCACGACGGCGTCGGTCAGCGCGGCGCCGGCGGCGTCGCTGAACTGGACATTGACGTTGGCGGCCTGCGCCAGCGAAGCGGCGAGCGACAGGGCGACGAGAGGCGCGAGACGGGCAGGCATGTGCTCGAGGCGGGGATTCCGGATGGGCATGCGGCCGCCGCGTCGAATGACGCCGGGCTGACTGCCTTCAGGATATCGGCACGCGGCGCCGGCGCATGAAGCGGCCCGTCACGCCCGGGCCCGGGGCGCGCAATCCTTCACGGCACTTCGCCGTCGAGCACAGGCCTGCGGCGCGCTCAGGCGAGCTCGAGCGCGGAGATCTGGCGCCGGCCGGCGTTCTTGGACGCGTACAACGCCTGGTCGGCGCGGCGGAACACCATGTCCAGGTCCATGCGCGGATCGGCCTTGAAGGTGACGATGCCCGCCGAGAAGCCGACGCGCGTCAGCTCCTTGTCGCCGCTGGCGAACACGCGTTCACCCAGGCGCTCGAGCAGCTCCTCGACGCGCTCGTGCGCAGCGATGTCGTCGGTGTCGGCCATCACCACGCAGAACTCCTCGCCGCCGTAGCGGCAGCACAGGTCGTGCGCGCGGAACGCGTCGCGCACCAGGTCGGCGAAGCCCTCGAGCACGAGGTCGCCCATCTGGTGGCCGTGGACGTCGTTGATCTTCTTGAAGTGGTCGAGATCGATCAGGATGACGACGATGCGGTCGCCGCGCCGCGCGGCCATCGACACCAGCCCCGGCAGCGCTTCGCCCAGGTAGCGGCGGTTGTACAGGCCGGTCAGCGCGTCGCGGTTGGCGAGCTCGCGCAGCGACTCCTGCAGGCGCTCGACCTCGCGCAGCCGTTGCTCGAGCAACTGGTTCTTCTGCGCGATCGCGGCCTCGGCGTTCTCGGCGATGGTGCGCTCGCGGCGCGCGTGCTCGATCTCCATGCGCGCCAGGTGCGTCTGGTGGTCGACGTGCAGGTCGATGTGGCGCACCTCGGCCGACTTCTTGGCGAGGTCGTTGCGCATCGTCACCACCTGGCACTGCAGCTCGTAGGCGCGCTGGAAGTTGCCGACCTGCGCCTGCAGCCGCGACGTGAGATCGAGGCACGACTGCACGCCCAGCTTGTGCGTGTTGCGCGGGATCGCGCGGCAGCCGGCCTCGCCCACTTCGGCGGCCGACGGGATGTCGCCCTGCTCGGCCAGCAGCAGCGCGCGCACGTAGGCCACGTGCACCAGCACGCCGGGTTCGGTCTCGGCGTCGGCGCAGGCGGCGGCGTCGTCCAGCATCGTCGCGGCGCCGGCCGGGTCGCCCAGCTTCAGGCGCGCCTCGGCGGCCACCAGCAGTGCGCCGGCCATGAACATCGTCGAGGGCAGCTCGGCGCGGGCGTCGAGCGCCTGGCGCATCACCGCGTCGGCGCGGCGGTACTCGTTCATCGCCATCAGGCACTGCGACCATGCGCGCGCCGCGGCCAGCTTGCGCGGCGTCAGCGGCAGCGCGTCGTAGCCGCGCCAGGCCTGCTGCAGGTAGCTGGCGGCCAGGTCGACGTTGCCCACCAGCAGGTGGCTGTGCCCGATGTTCATCTGCACGTTGGCGATGAGGCCGGGCGGCGAATCGGGGCTGGCGATCAGGCGGTTGAGCGCGCGGTAGGTGCGCTCGGGCTCCAGCGCCCAGCCCAGCATGTAGCCGCGGAAGTGGCCGGCCATCAGCTCCATCCAGCTCAGCTCGATCGGGTCGAGGTGGGCCTCGGCCTCGGCGCGGATCGCCTCGACGTCGCCCATGCCGTCGGCGTGGTTCGCGCTGAGCGTGGCCAGGAACACCTCGAGCAGGTCGACCAGCAGCGACTCGGCGCGCCAGCCATGCGCGCGCGCTTCCGCCGTCGCGGCCAGCATCTTCGGGCCCAGCGCGTGGCGGTCGCCGAAGCGCGCCTGGTGGTGCATCTTGACGATGCGCAGGCGCAGCAGCGTGCGGTCGAGCCCGGCCGCCGTCGCGCGCGCGAACGCGTCGTCCCAGACGCGCATCGCGCGCTCCGGTTCGTCGGGCAGCAGCCGCAGCGCGGTGAGCGCCTGGTGGTCGATGTCGATCACGGTCATGGACGCGGGCGGATCAATGATCCTTGGCGCGCGTCAGGAACAGGATCGGCACGATCACCGGTGCGAGCGGCGCCCAGTAGATCAGCTGCACGCCGTCGGCGGCCACGCGGATCGGCGTGGCGGCCTCGTCGACCGCGCGGTCGCCGGCGCTCGCCTCGGTGGTGATCTCGATCTCGTAGGGCTTGTTGAGCTTGTCCTGCGCGGCGCGCAGCTTGTACGTCCAGCCCGTGAAGCGCTGGCCCTTGAGGATGCCGCCGGCCACATACACGCCGTCGGGCCCCGGGGCGAGGCCCACGGCGCGCGCCTGCTCCTTGGCGGTTGGCGACGCGTCGGCCGCCAGCGTCAGCAGCCAGTCGCCGCTGACGACGCCGCGCTGGTCGATGTGGAAGGTGGAGAACGTGGCCGCCAGCTGCGGGTGCACCGGCGAGCGCAGCGCCTTCACCAGCGTGTCGGGCGCGCCGAAGATGTAATGGTGGTTGCTGCCGATGGCCGCGATGCGCTGGCCGTCGTCGGAGATCAGCACCGAGCTGATCGTCTCGGTGTAGCGGTGCTCCTGCGGCTTGGCCGCCTCGGGGGTGCCGGCACAGCCGGCCAGCCCGAAGGCGGCACCGGCCATCATCGCGAGGGCAAGACGTCGAACTGCATTCACCGGTTCACTCCACCCGGCTTCCTGGACCGGGAGGCGTGATTATCCGTGGGGCGGTGCCGATGTCTCTAGAGGAAACGACCGAGAAACCAGGGGTTCGCGCAAACGATTTCTCAGGGAACGAACCGATAGCCGACGCCCAGCTCGGTGACCAGGTGCTGCGGCTGCGACGGGTCGGCCTCCAGCTTGGCACGCAGGTGGCCCATGTAGATGCGCACGTAGTGCGTGTCCTCGGAATGGGACGGCCCCCACACGGCCTTCAGCAGTTGCGGGTGAGTGAGCACTCGGTTCGGATGCGAGGCCAGGTGCGTCAGCAGGCGGTATTCGATCGGCGTCAGGTGCAGCGCGGCGCCCGCGCGTTCGACCGTGCGGTGCGCCAGGTCGATGCGGACGTCGCCGAATTCCAGCACGCGGGGCACCTCGGCGTTCGCGCGCGGGTGCCGGCGCAGCTGGGCGCGCACGCGCGCGAGCAGCTCGCCCGTGCCGAAGGGCTTGACGAGGTAGTCGTCGGCGCCGGCGTCCAGCGCGGCGATCTTGTCGGCCTCCATCGTGCGCGCCGACAGCACGATCACCGGGATCTGCGACCACGCGCGCAGTCCGCGGATGAAGTCGATGCCGTCGCCGTCGGGCAGCCCGAGGTCCAGCACCACCAGGTCGGGCCGGCGCGTGCCCGCCTCGATCAGGCCGCGCGCGACGTTCTCCGCCTCCGAGACTTCGAGCGACTCCGCCTGCAGCGACAGCCGGATGAAGCGGCGGATCTCGGCCTCGTCCTCGACGACCAGCACCTTGCCGGGGGCTTCGCCTGCGTTCATTGCACCGTTTCCATGCCCGCATTGTCGGCGTCGTCGGCCGGCTCCTCGACGCGCGGGGGCTCTCCGCGCGGCAGCGTGAACTGAAAGCGCGCGCCGCCCTCGGGCCGCGTCTCGCCGCGGATCGTGCCGCCGTGCGCGTCGACGATCGCGCGACAGATCGCCAGCCCCAGGCCGACGCCCGGGGTGGCGCTCTCCTTGCGGCCGCGCTCGAACTTCTCGAAGATCAGCTTCTCGCGCCCAGGCGGCAGGCCGGGGCCCTCGTCGGCCACCCACACCTCCACCGACTCGCGCGTGGCCGCGGCGCCGACCGTGATCGCGCTGCCGGGCGGCGTGTACTTGGCGGCATTCTCCAGCAGGTTGGCCAGCACGCGCTCGATCAGCACGGCGTCGAACTGCAGCAGCGGCAGGTCGGGCGGCAGCCGCACGCGGATCGGGTGCGCGCGCTCGGCCAGCCCGCGCAGCGCGCTGCCCACCACTTCCTCCAGCAGCTGCCACTGCAGGTTCAGCGCGACGCTGCCGGACTCCAGCCGCGCCATGTCCAGCAGGTTGTTGACCAGCGCGTTCAGCCGCAGCGCCGCCTCGCGCAACCGCTCGGCGATCTCCGCGTGCGCCGGCGCCAGCGGCGGCGCCGTCAGCTGCAGCGAATCGGCCATGCCCGCGAGCGCGGCCAGCGGCGTGCGCAGGTCGTGCGAGATCGCGCCCAGCAGCGCGTTGCGCAGGCGTTCGGACTCCATCTGCACCGTGGTCGACTGAGCGACCGCGACGTAGTGGATGCGCTCCAGCGCGATCGCCAGCAGCGAGGCGAAGGTGTCCAACAGCCGGCGCTGCTCGGGCACCGCGAGCCGCTGCGGGTTGCGCAGCGCCAGCGCCACGACGCCGCGCACGCGCATCGGCGCCTTCAGCGGCACGTACAGCATCGCGCTGGCCGGCAGCGTGCCGGTGCCCTGCCCCGCGGCCTCGGCATGCGCCAGCGCCCAGTTCGCGAGGCCCGCGTCGACGCCGGCGTCGTCCGGCACGACGAGGCGGTCGTCGCCATCGAGCAGCAGGAACACGGCACGTGCCTCGAACTCGGCCTGCAGCACGCGGGTGCCGATCTCGACGATCTGCTCGGGCATCAGCGCCGCGGCGAGGTCGCGCGACAGCTCGTACAGCGCGCGCACCCGGTCCTCGCGCAGCGCGGCCACGCGCGCCTGGTAGCGCAGGCCCGCCGTGAGCTGGCCGATCACCAGCGCCACGATCAGCATCACGACGAAGGTGACGACGTACTGCACGTCGCTGACCGCGAAATCGAAGCGCGGCGCGACGTCGAAGAAGTCGAACGCCGCCACGCTGACGAAGGCCGCCAGCACCGCGGGCCCGCGGCCGTGGCGCAGCGCCGAATACACCACCGCGAGCAGCAGCAGCATCACGATGTTGGTGAGCTCCAGCACGTGCAGCAGCGGCGCGGTGGCGGCGATCACGGCGCCGCACACGGCCACGCTCTTGGCGTAGGCGCGCCAGTCGGGCGGGCCCGCGCCATCGTCGGCGGACAGGCGCGACACCTTGTCGGCCAGGCCTTGCGGCGCCGAATGTTCGGGCAGCGCCACCTGCACCAGCTCGAGGTCGGGCGCGAGCGCGGCGAGGCGACAGGCGGTGTCGCGCCGCGGCCAGGGCGCGAGCGCGCCGGCGCGCCGCCCCAGCACCACGCGCATCAGGTTGTGCTCGCGCGCGTAACGCACCAGCGCGGGCGCGGCCGCGTCGCTCGCGAGCGTGGCGGTGCGCGCCCCGAGGTCCTGCGCCAGCGCGAGCGTCTTCAGGATCGCCTCGCGGCGCGCGCGCGGCAGGCGCTGCAGTGCGGGCGTCTCGACGTAGACCGCATGCCACGGCGCGCCCAGCTGCGACGCGAGGCGCGCCGCCGCGCGCACCAGCTTCTCGCCCTGCCCACCCGGCCCCACGCACGCCAGCAGCGCCTCGCGCGCGGGCCACACGGCCACCGACTTCAACCCGCGCCGGTAGCTCAGCATGTCGGTGTCGACGCGGTCGGCCGTGCGGCGCAGCGCCAGCTCGCGCAGCGCCAGCAGGTTGCCCTTGCGGAAGAAGTTGGCCGCCGCGCGCTCGGCCTGCGGCGCGATGTCGACCTTGCCCTCCTTCAACCGCTGCAGCAGCTCGTCGGGCGGCAGGTCGACCAGCACGACGTCGTCGGCGCCGTCGAACACATGGTCGGGCACCGTCTCCCACACGCGCACGCCGGCCACGGCATTGACGACGTCGTTCAGGCTCTCGAGGTGCTGCACGTTCATCGTCGTCCACACGTCGATGCCGTTGGCCAGCAGTTCCTCCACGTCCTGCCAGCGCTTCGGATGGCGCGAGCCGGCGACGTTGGAATGCGCGAGCTCGTCCACCAGCGCCAGCGCCGGCGCACGCGCCAGCATCGCGTCGAGGTCGAACTCGGGCAGCGTGCGACCGTGGTGCGCGACGTCGCGCCGCGGGATCACGGGCGTCGTGCCGACCAGCGCCGCGGTGTCGACGCGGCCGTGCGTCTCGACGACGCCGATCACCGCGTCCACGCCCTGCGCACGCTGCGCCTGGGCCTGCGCCAGCATCGCGCTGGTCTTGCCCACGCCGGCGGACGCGCCGAAGAAGATCTTCAGCCGCCCGCGCTGCGCCGCGCGCCCGGCCTCGTGCGCCTGCGCGAGCAGGTCGTCAGGGTCGGGGCGGTCGTCGGTCATGGCGTGCACTCTAGCGCGGGCAGGCACCGTGAACAGCGCCGTCATTCGATGCGCAGTCGCAGAGATCCACGGCGGCGACGAAGCGCGGGCGCTGCCGTGGATCCTGCGACTTCGCGCAGCATGGCGGCTTGGCTGAAGACGGCCGCCGTCGCCCATCGAGAGATTCCATTGTAATGGAATAGCTATTCCAATAAACTGGATTGCATGGACGTCGACAAGCACCTGGCCGAACGCGTGCGCAATCTCCGCAAGGCACAGGGGCTGACGCTCGAGCGCCTCGCCGAACTGAGCGGGGTCAGCCGATCGATGATCTCGCTGATCGAACGCGAGGAGACCAGCCCCACCGCCGCCGTGCTCGACAAGCTGGCCGGCGCCTTCCGCATCTCGCTGCCGGCGCTGTTCTCGTACGAGGCGGAGGACGCGTTCGCACTGCCGCTGGCGCGCGCCGACACCCAGCCGACCTGGACGGATCCCGAATCCGGCTACGTGCGGCGGCACGTGTCGCCACCGGGCTTCCAGTCGCCGATGGAGCTGGTCGAGGTGACGTTCCCGGCGGGCAAGTCGGTATCGTTCGACAGCCCCACGCGCGGCGTCACCTGCCACCAGCTGGTCTGGGTGCTGGACGGCGAGATGGAGATCACCATCGACGGCAAGCCCTGGCGCCTTCGCAGCGGCGATTGCCTGGCCATGGTGCTGAACCGGCCGATCTCGTTCCGCAACCCCACCCGCAAGCCGGCGCGCTATGCGATCGCGCTGACCGCGGTCTCCGACCTGTTCAGGAGATTCTGATGAGCGAACCCACCGTCGTCCCCTGCACGCTCGAGCGCCACGGCGCCGCGATCCTGGACATCTTCAACGAGGCCATCGCCAACTCCACCGCGCTGTACGACTACCAGCCGCGCGCGCCGGAGAGCATGACGCCCTGGTTCGAGGCGAAGACCCGGGGCGACTTCCCCGTGATCGGCCTCGAGGACGCCCGCGGCACGCTGCTGGCGTTCGGCAGCTTCGGCACGTTCCGCGCGTGGCCGGCGTACAAGTACTCGGTCGAGCACTCGGTCTACGTGCACAAGGACCACCGCGGCCGCGGGCTGGGCCGCGTCGTGATGCTGGCGCTCGTCGAGGCGGCGAAGGCGCGCGGCGTGCACGCGATGATCGGCGGCATCGACGCGAGCAACGCCGGCAGCATCGCGCTGCACGCGCGCCTGGGGTTCCGCCACGTCGGCACGCTGCCGCAGGTCGGCTTCAAGTTCGGGCGCTGGCTGGACCTGGCGTTCTTCCAGTTGCTGCTCGAGACGCCCGCAGTGCCGGTTGACGGGTAAGGCAGGTCGTTTGACCCGCGCCCCGCTCGCGCCGCAACAGGAGCCTTCCAGGCGCCTGCGCCAGGGCCTGCAACGCGGGTCGAACGCCCGCCCTGCCAGGAACCAGGGCCGCCTTTCAGTGCAGCTGCCCCAGCAGCGCGCGGATCTGCAGCACCAGCTTGAGCGGGCGCAGCGGCTTGGGGCTGTGTTCGTCGAAGCCGGCGGCCAGCGCCTGGGCGCGGTCCTGCTCGCGCGTGAACGAGGTCAGCGCGATGGCCGGCAGCCGGTGGCGCGGCGTCGACTCGCTCTCGGCACGCCGCACCTCGCGGATCAGGTCGTAGCCGTCCTGGCCGGGCATGCCGATGTCGCTGATCAACGCGTCGAAGCGGCGCGCGCCGATCAGCTGCAGCGCGCCGCGCACGTCGGGCGCGGTCTGCACCGCGGCGCCGCGGTCGGCCAGGATGATGCGCAGCATCGCGCTGGCCTCGGGGTCGTCGTCGACCACCAGCAGGCTCAGGCCCTCCAGCGACGCCTGTGCCGGATCGATCGCCTCGAAGCCGTGGCCCGAGTCAGGGAACTCCTCGCGGCCCGGGCGCGACGGATCGGTAGGCAGCCACACCTCGAAGGTGGCGCCCTCGCCCAGGCCGGCGCTGGTGGCCGACACCGTGCCGCCATGCGCCTCCACCAGCTGCTTGACGATCGACAGGCCCAGCCCGAGCCCGCCGCGCTGGCGGTTGCTGGCGGCATCGCTCTGCGCGAAGCGGTCGAACACGAACGGCAGGAAGGCCGGCGCGATGCCCTGGCCCTCGTCGGCGACACGGATGCGCACGCCGGCGTCGTCCTGCTGCAGCGAGACGATCACGCGCCCGCTGGGCGGCGAGAACTTGATCGCGTTGCTCAGCAGGTTCCAGATCACCTGCTGCAGCCGCGATGCGTCGGCGCGCACCGGGCGGTACGGCGGCGAGAGCTCGAGGTCGATGCGCGGCCCCTGCTCCGGATGCGGGCGGATCGCGTTGACCGAGGCGATCACCTCTTCGGCCGGATCGATCGGCGCGAAGTTCAGCGGCAGCTTGCCCACGTTCAGGCGTGACATGTCCAGCAGGTCGGAGATCATGCGCGCCTGCGTCGTGCCGTTGCGCTCGATGGCCGCGAGGCCGCGCTCCAGATCGGTGCCGCTGCCGCCGCCGCGCTGGCGCAGTACGTGCGTCCAGCTCATGATCGCGTTCAGCGGCGTGCGCAGCTCGTGCGACAGCACCGCGATGAAGTCGTCCTTCATGCGACTGACCTGCTCGGCCTCGCCGCGCGCGCTGCGCTCGCGATCGAGCAACTGCTGACGCTGCTGCTCGAGGGCCACGCGCTGCGACACGTCGGTGGCCACCGCCATCGTCACGCCCGGCTCGATGTGCGGCGACACGCTCCATTCGACATGCACCAGCGTGCCGTCAGGCCGCCGCAGCGGCACTTCCTGCGCGAGGGACGGGGTGTCGGCGGCCACCGTGAAGCCGACGATGCGGTGCGCGAACTCGGCCGGCACGAACTGGCTCAGCGGCGTGCCCAGCACGTCGTCGACCGGCCGCGCGAGCAGGCGCAGCATCGCGCGGTTCGCGTCGACCAGGCAGCCGCGGTCGTCCAGCAGCGCGATGCCGCTCTGCGCCTGGTCGTAGACCGCGCGGAACTTGGACTCGCTGCGCCGCATCGCCTCCTCGGCCGCGCGCGTGCGCACGAGGGCCTGCACGGTGGCGATGATGACCGCGGCCTCGACCGGCCGCGTGAGGTAGGCGTCGGCGCCGGAATCGAGGCCGCGCACCTTGTCCTCGTCGGTGACGTAGGCCGCGGTCAGGTGCAGCACCGGAACGCGCGCCGTGCTCGGCCGCGAGCGCAGCATCGCGCACAGCTCGAAGCCGTCGATGTCGGGCAGGTGGATGTCGAGCACGACCGCCGAGATCGATTCGTCCGCCGCGGCCAGGCCTTCCGCGCCGGTGGACGCCTCGCGCGTGCGGAAGCCGGCGCTGCGCAGCTGGCGCACCGTCGCATAGCGGCTCGCCGGGTTGTCGTCGATGACCAGGAGCTCGTGCAGCGAGCGGTCGATCGGCCGGAATTCGCGCGTGGCGTCGGACATGGCCGCTTATCCTTCGTGGGCTGGCGCGCCCTGCGCATCCAGGCGCAACGGGATCGTGACGAAGAACGTCGAGCCGCTTCCCAGCGCGCTCTGCAATCCTACCGTGCCGCCCAGCAGCTCGGCGAGCTGGCGGCTGAGCGACAGCCCCAGGCCGGTGCCGCGCAGGCGCTTCTGGATCGGCGAGTCGACCTGCACGAAGTCCTGGAAGATCGCGTCGTGGAAGCGCGGGTCGATGCCGATGCCCGAGTCGGCGACGGCGAACGTGATCGTCCCGCCCGCGTTCTCCTGCGCCGACACGCGCACCTCGCCCCGCGTGGTGAACTTCAGCGCGTTGGAGATGAAGTTGCGCAGGATCTGCGACAGCTTCTTGTCGTCGGTGTACAGCCGCGACGCGTGCGCCGGCTCCTCGAACACCAGCGACACGTCGGGATTGGTCAGCACCGGGCGGAACATGCCGCGCAGCGCGCAGAACAGGTCGACCATCTCGAACCAGGCCGGCGAGATCTCCACCCGGCCGGCCTCCAGCTTGGCGAGGTCCAGCAGGTCGTTGACCATCTCCGCGAACTCGCCGGCCGTCGAATCGATGAAGCGGACCTGCGTCTCCTGCTCGGCGGTGAGCGGGCCGTCGGTGCGGTCGAGCAGCAGCCGCGCGAGGCTGCGCATCGACGAGATCGGCGTGCGGAACTCGTGGCTCATGTAGGCGAGGAAGCGGCTCTTCAACTCGGTGGCGCGCTGCAACTGCTGGGCCTGGTTGTCGAGCTCGGCGTACAGCGCGACGACGCCGCGGTTCGTCTCGTCGAGCTCCACCTGCATGGCCTCGATCTGCTGCGCCTGGTCGGCCAGCGCCGACTCCAGTTCGGCAATGCGCGCGCTGTCGGTGGTGTCTGCTGCCATGTCACGTCCGCTTGAGGACGACGACCGTCACGTCGTCATGACCGCGAGTGTGCTCGCGCAGGAGCCAGCCCGCGACGACCGCAGGGTCGCAGTTGAACAATCCGCCCAGTTCCTTGAGGTTCCAGCGCGTGGCCAGGCCGTCGGAATGCATCACCACCAGCGCGTGCTCGGGCCAGGGGTAGACCATGTCCTGCAGCCTGCGCACCTGCACGCCCAGCGTGCCGTGCTGCGACAGCAGCGAGCGGTCGGCGACGCCCGAGATCATGCGGCCGCTGATGTTGCCCGCGCCGGCGTAGGTGACGGTGCCGGCCGTCGCGTCGATCAGCGCGATCGCCGCCGCGGCGCCGCGCGTGCTGCGCATCGGGCCGTGCAGACGTTCCAGGATCGCGGCCGGCGAGCCGGCGGCCGCTGCAAAGCCCTGGATCGCCACGTCGGCGGCCGCGGCGGCGACCGGCCCGTGGCCCAGGCCGTCGGCCACCAGGATCGTGGCCTGGCTGTCGGACAGGCGGATGTCCCAGGCGTCGCCGCTGACGAACTCGCCGGGCGCGGCCAGGCAGATGCCCGCGAACGCGAAGCCGGTGCGCGGCGCCGCCGCGTACGGGTCGGACGCCGGCGGCACCCAGGTGCGCGACAGGACCACCGTGCCCCGCCCCGGCACCGAGAAGACGGAGAAGTCGGTCGACAGCCGCTGCACCGCGCCCAGGCCGTTGCCGGCGGTGCCGCCGCTGGAGTAGCCGTCGCGCAGGCAGCGCTGCACGTCGGCCATGCCGGGGCCCGAGTCGATGGCCAGGATCTCGAACAGGCGGCCCTCGCCGGCGCGCCGGCAGCCCATCAACATGCGGCCCTTCGCGGCGTGGCGCCACAGGTTGTTGGCAAGCTCGGTGACGACGATCGCGATGCGGCCGGTCGCGGTCTCGTCGAGCTCGTGGTCGGTGGCCAGGCGCGTGGCCGCGCGGCGGGCCTCTCCGACTTGCGTCTGCTCGGAGACGGGGATGTCCAGGTGCGGGGTCACGCCGCTACTTCCAGCGCGTGACGGTGACGCAGGTGCCTTCGCCGACCGCGGTGCGGATCTCGAAGTCGTTGACCAGGCGCCGGCTGCCCGACAACCCGACCCCCATGCCCGAGCCCGAGGTCCAGCCGTCGGTCAGCGCGAGATCGACGTCGGGGATGCCGGGGCCCTTGTCCTCGAACGCGAGCCGCACGCCGGTGCGCGCGCCTTCGACGATCTCCCAGCGCATCTCGCCGCCGCCGCCGTAGACCACCGTGTTGCGCGACAGTTCGCTCGCGGCGGTGATCATCTTGGTCTGGTCGACGAGCGAGAACTTCGCCTGCTGCGTGAGCCGGCGCACCATCTGGCGGCACATGACGATGTCGCGCTCGCCCAGCAGCGGCATCGAGCCGACGAGCGCTTCAGTCACTTTGGTTCCGATCGTCGGCGGCCAGCAGCGCCATGCCCCGTTCCACGTTCAGCGCGGTGCGCACCCCGTCGAGCGACAGCCCCAGTTCCACCAGCGTGATCGCCACCGCCGGCTGCATGCCGACGACGACCACCGTGGCGTCGAGCACCGCGGCGATGCCCGAGATGCTGGCCAGCATGCGCCCGACGAAGGAGTCGACGATCTCGAGTGCCGAGATGTCGATCACCACGCCATTCGCGCAGGTGCGCTCGATCATCGCCGACAGGTCGTCCTGCAGCGCGAGCGCCACCTGGTCCTGGAGGTCCACCTGGATGGTGACGAGCAGCACTCGTCCCATCCGCAGGATAGGAATGCGTTCCATGACGAGCTCAGGCCTCGGCGCGCTTGATGGTGTAGCCGGCCTTCTTCATCGCCAGCTGGAGGGCATCGGCCAGCGAGGCCTTCGTGACGATGCCCTGCAGGTCGATGCCCAGGTGCACGATGGTCTGTGCGATCTGCGGGCGGATGCCGCTGATGATGCAGTCGGCGCCCATCAGGCGGATCGCGGTCACCGTCTTGAGCAGGTGCTGGGCGACCAGCGTGTCGACGGTAGGCACGCCGGTGATGTCGATGATGGCCAGCTCCGAGCCGGTCTCGACGATGCGCGTGAGCAGCGTCTCCATCACCAGCTGGGTGCGGCTGGAGTCCAGGGTGCCGATCATCGGCACCGCCAGCACGCCTTCCCACAGCTTGACGACCGGGGTCGACAGCTCCAGGAGCTCCTGTTGCTGGCGGTTGATGACCTCCTCGCGCATGCGCTGGTAGGTGGTGGCCGTGAACTGGGCGAGGCGGTCGACCAGGCGCGACGCGACCCAGGCCGCGTCGAACGCCGCCTTCGGGTCGGCGGCCAGGACCTTCTGCAGGCCCACGAACAGCGGCCGCTTGAAGGCCATCACGAACTGGTTGGTGTCGCCGGCGCTGGCGCCCTGCGCCGCGCGCGACTGCGACAAGGCTGTCAGCACCGCCCGCGTCCTGGCCCAGGGGGCGTCGTCCAGCCGGCTCAGGTCGGCGTCGGCGGCGACGGCCACCTGCAGCGCCGCCAGCAACTCGCGGGCATCGCTCTGGATCGTCGCGGTGCTGGAGCCGAGCGAGTTGCCGGACGCCGAGATCTCTGCCACCCAGTCCTTGATGAAATCCTCCGTCGACGCCTTCAGGACCTGATCGAAGACGGCGTTTTCCTGTTTCATATGGATACCCCTTGAAGGACGACGACGTTAGCTCAACATCAAACCCGGGCCGTGTAGGACAGAGGAGCGACTTACGCCCGCGCCGGGCTTTCCCGGGGTGCGGACGAAGGTCGCCGATCCGGGTGCGCGGCTTGCTGGCCAGACGCCCGATTATTTTTGTAGCGATCAGTACGCAAAAACACCAATCGTGAGCGCTCGCTATCGCCAATATCGCTGGATTTGGACGAATTCGCACTTGACCTTCCCGGCAATGAGGGTCAGCACTCTTGCCACGGGAGTGCTAATATTCGCGGAACCAAAGGATCGATAGTCGATCTGACCAAGCACATGAGCACCATCCAAACCAACGCCCTGTCCGTCCGTGACCCGTGGAGTCTGGTTCCCCCGCTGGGCAACCTCGACGCCTACATCTCGTCCATCAATCGCCTGCCGATGCTGACGCAGGAGGAAGAGCAGCGCCTCGCGACGCAGTTGCAGGAGTCCGGCGACCTGAAGGCCGCCAGCGCGCTCGTCATGTCGCACCTGCGCCTGGTCGTGTCCGTCTCGCGCAATTACCTGGGCTACGGCCTGCCGCACGGCGACCTGATCCAGGAAGGCAACATCGGCCTGATGAAGGCCGTCAAGCGCTTCGACCCGACCCAGGGCGTGCGCCTGGTCAGCTACGCGCTGCACTGGATCAAGGCCGAGATCCACGAATACATCCTGAAGAACTGGCGCATGGTCAAGGTCGCCACGACCAAGTCCCAGCGCAAGCTGTTCTTCAACCTGCGTTCGCTCAAGGCCAAGCTGAAGGAAGAGGCGTCCGACGCCGACGTCCATCGCAACACGCTCACGCGCGACCAGGTCGAGCGCGTGGCGCGCGACCTGAACGTGAAGCCGGAAGACGTGCTGGAGATGGAAACCCGCATGTCCGGCGGCGACGTCGCGATGGAATCGCAGAACGACGACGGCGAGGAAGCCTACGCCCCGATCGCCTACCTGGCCGACGACCGCCAGGAGCCGACGCGCGTCATCGAGGCCGCCGCGCACGACCGCCTGGCCGGCGCCGGCATCGTCGAGGCGCTGGACACGCTGGATCCGCGCAGCCGCCGCATCGTCGAGGAGCGCTACCTCAAGGTCAACGACGACAGCTCCGGCGGCATGACGCTGCACGAGCTGGCGGCCGAGTACGGCGTGAGCGCCGAGCGCATCCGCCAGATCGAGGTCGCCGCGCTCAAGAAGATGCGCAAGGCGCTCGAGCCGCAGCGCGTCTGAGGACGCCTGCTCCACGAGAACGGACGCCGCGGCGTCCGTTTTTTTTCGTCCGCCTGTCCGTCCGCCCGGCTCCGGTGCATCTATGCTGAGGCGCGGCACGGTGCTGCGCCACACGGGCGCCGCGATGGCGCAGGAGACCCTCATGGAATTCGTCCTCACCTTCCACCAACCCGCCGAAGTCTTCGAGGTCAACGACCACCCAGTGCGCGGCGTCGAGCCGATGCAGGCCTGGAAGCTCTACATGGAAGCCATGGTCGGCGCCGGCGTGCTGCGCGGCGCCAACCGGCTGGAGCAGTTCGGCGGCACCGCCGTGCGCGTGCGCGACGGCAAGCGCCAGGTCCAGGACGGCCCGTTTGCCGAGACCAAGGACCTGCTGGGCGGCTACGCCGTGATCGACGTCGCGTCGATCGACGAGGCGCTCAAGTGGGCCGAGCGCTGCCCGGGATCGGCCGTCGGCGTGACGATGGTCTGGCCCGTGCGCCCGATGCCCAAGCCCGCCCAGTGAACGCGGCGGCGGCGGCCGAAGCGGCGGCGCGCGGCAGCTACGGCCGGTTGCTCGCGTGGCTGGCCTGGCAGTGGCGCGACGTCGCCGCCGCCGAGGACGCGCTCGCCGACGCCTTCGCCGCGGCCCTCGAACGCTGGCCGCGCGACGGCGTCCCCGACGCGCCCGACGCCTGGCTGTTGACCGCGGCCAAGCGCCGCCTGCTGATGGCCGCGCGCCGCCAGCGCCTGGCCGACGACCCGACGCTCACCGTGCTGTGGCCCGACGAACACGCCGCCGCCCCCGACGCGGCGCAGCTGCCCGACGCGCGACTGCGCCTGCTGTTCGTCTGCGCCCACCCCGCCATCGACGCCGGCGTGCACAGCGCGCTGATGCTGCAGACCGTGCTGGGCCTGGACGCCGCGCGCATCGCCAGCGCCTTCCTCGTCAAGCCCGAGGCGATGACCAAGCGCCTGGTGCGCGCCAAGGCCAAGATCCGCGACGCCGGCCTGCGCTTCGAGGAGCCCGGCCCCGACGAGTGGCCCGAGCGCCTCGCCTCGGTGCTGGAGGCGATCTACGGCGCCTACACGCTGCACTGGGGCCTGGCCGACGACGCCGTCTCCGGCGACCTGGCCGGCGAGGCGCGCTTCCTTGCCGAACTGGTCGCCACGCAGTTGCCCGACGAGCCCGAGGCACTGGGCCTGGTCGCCCTGCTCTGGCTGTGCGAGTCGCGCCGCCCGGCCCGCCGTGCCGAGTTCCAGCCGCTGCACGAGCAGGACGCGCGCGACTGGGATGCCGCGCTGATCACGCAAGCCAACGCCGCGTTGCACCGCGCCGCGGCCCGGTGCGCGCCGGGCCCGTTCCAGCTGGAGGCCGCCATCCAGGCCGCGCACACGCAGGGCCGCGTCGACGGCCGCGTGCCGTGGGACGGCATCACGCGTCTGTACGAACGCCTGCTGGAGATCGCGCCGACCGTCGGCGCCCGCATCGCGCACGCCGTCGCGCTGGCGCACGCGCAGCCGGATGCGCGCGCGGGCCTGGAGTTGCTGGACGCGATCGAGCCCGAGCGCATCGCCGCGCACCAGCCGTGGTGGGCGGCACGCGCGCATCTGCTGGCGATGGCGGACGCACATGACCATGCGGCCGTCGCGTACGGCCGCGCGCTGGCGCTGACCGTCGAGCCGCGCCTGCGCGCGTGGCTCACGCAACGGCTGCAGGCGGAGGAAGCCGCGGCGCTCAGGCCTTCTCGGCCAGCAGCGCCTTGATGTCGTCGGTGAGCAGCGCCGGATCCAGGCTCTGCGACGCGAACAGGCGCACGCGGCCCTGCGGGTCGTACAGGTAGGTGCCGGCGGTGTGGTCGATCGTGTAGGACTCGGGCGTCTTGCCGGGCACCTTCTCCACGATCAGCTTGAAGTCCCTGATGATCTGCCTGGTTTGCGCCTCGTCGCCGCGCAGCGCGACGAAGTCGGGGCGGAAGTTGGTGACGTAGTTCTTCAGCAGCGCCGGCGTGTCGCGCGACGGGTCGACCGTGATGAACACGACCTGCACCTTCGAGGCGTCGGGGCCCAGCGTCTTCAGGATGCCCGAGAGCTCGGCCATCGTGGTGGGGCAGGCGTCGGGGCACTGCGTGTAGCCGAAGAAGACGACCGTCACCTTGCCCTTGAAGTCGGCCAGCGTGCGAGGCTTGCCGTCGAAGTCGGGCAGTTCGAAGCCCTGCGCGTACTTGGCGCCGGTGAGGTCGATCGCGTTGAAGTGGTGCGGCGGCGCGGCGCGTTCGCAACCGGCGAGCGCCAGCGCGCCCGCGGCGGCCAGCGCCAGGAAAAGTCGGCGAGGAATCATCGGGGAATGTAGTGGTCGACCAGCAGCGCCGCGAACAGCAGCGACAGGTACAGGATCGAGAAGCGGAAGGTGCGGCGCGCCAGCTCGTCGCTGTAGTGGCGCCAGAGCTTGAACGCGTACCAGGAGAACATCGCCCCCAGGATCGCGGCGGACATGAGGTAGAACCAGCCGCTGAGCCCGCTGACGAACGGCAGCAGCGTGCCGGCGAACAGGACCAGCGTGTAGAGGAACACGTGCAGCTTGGTGAAGTCGGGGCCGTGCGTGACGGGCAGCATCGGCAGGCCGGCCTTGCGGTAGTCCTCGGTGCGGTACAGCGCCAGCGCCCAGAAGTGCGGCGGCGTCCACAGGAAGATGATCAGGCACAGCAGCCAGGCGTTGGCATCGGCGCTGCCGGTCATCGCGGCCCAGCCCAGCACCGGCGGCATCGCGCCCGACGCCCCGCCGATCACGATGTTCTGCGGCGTGTTCGGCTTGAGCAGCAGCGTGTAGATCACGGCGTAGCCGATGAAGGTGGCCAGCGTCAGCCACAGCGTGGTCGCGTTGACCCAGACCAGCAGGATGGCCGCGCCCAGGCCGCACAGCAGCACCGAGAACAGCAGCGCCTGCATGTCGGTGAGCTCGCCCTTGGCGGTCGGCCGCCAGGCGGTGCGCGTCATGCGGCGGTCGATCTCCTGCTCGACGAGGCAGTTGAACGCGGCCGCGGCCGCGGCCACCAGCCAGATGCCCGCGGTGGCGGCCAGCGTGGGCACCAGCGGCGGCCAGCCGGGCACGGCCAGGAACATGCCGATCACCGCGCAGAACACGATCAGCTGCACCACGCGCGGCTTGGTGAGCGCGTAGTACTGGCGCCAGCGCGACGGCTGGGCCGACGCGGGCGCGGGATTGGGAACGGGGACGGAACTCATGACGGGACTCGGATTCTCGAATTCAGGGCGGCGGCGGCCTCCAAGCCGATGCAGATCACCAGGGCCGCGGCCCCGGCAGTGTGCGCCAGCGCCGCCACCAGCGGCCAGCCCAGCACGACGTTCGACAGCCCGGTGGCCCATTGGACCGCCACCACGCCCAGGATGATGACAGCCTGGCGGCGCGATTTATTCCCGCGCTTCCAAAGCCGCGCCACGAGCCAGCCCATCGCCGCGGTGAACGCGAGCGCGAACAGGCGGTGCGTCCACTGGATCGCGACCAGCGCGGTCATCGCGATGGGCATGCCATCGGCCCGGCGGCCCAGTTCGCGGGCGAACGTGAAGCCCTCCGACCAGTTCATCGCCGGCCACCATTGGCCGTTGCATTGCGGAAAGCCCGTGCAGGCGAGCACGGCGTAGTTGGTGCTGACCCAGCCGCCGAGCGCGATCTGCAGCAGCAGCGCGAGCGCGGCCAAGCCCAGGGCCCAGCAGTCGAGCGCGTTGCGCGGCGCGGTGTCGTCGGCGCGCGCAGGCGCCTGCAGCGCGAGCAACGCGAGCAGGCCCATGCCGCCCAGCAGGTGGCCGGTGACGATGGCCGGGTACAGCTTCCATGTGACCGTCAGCGCGCCGAACACGCCCTGCGCGATGACCCACACGAGCGTCACGCCCGCGAGCGTGCGCGCCCGCGCGTCACGCGCGAGCGCGGCCGCGACCAGCATCAGGATGATCAGCGTGCCCAGCGCCATGCCGAAGTAGCGGTGGATCATCTCGATCCACGCCTTCTTCTCGGTGACCGGCCCCTCCGGCGCGAGCGCCTGGGCGTGCGCGATGTGCTGCGCCGCCGCCACGGGGCTGGATGTCGCGTAGCAGCCCGGCCAGTCGGGACAGCCCAGCCCCGAGTCGCTGAGCCGCGTGTAGGCGCCGAACACGACCAGGTCGAAGCACAGGAACAGCGTCAGCCCCGCCAGCGCCGCGACGCGCTGCGTGCGCGACTTGTGGCGCAGCCCGCCGCGCCACCACGCCACCATCAGCACGACCGAGACGATCGCCAGCGCGATCAGCGCGAGGCCGGTCAGCGAAGTCCAGTCGTACGCGGGCGTGGCGTTGCTCACGGCGTGTCCTTGGCCCGGTTCCACCACTGCGACGCGCGCAGCAGCCGCTCGACGTCCTTCTTCAGCTTCGTCGGATCGGGGTTGGCGGGCGTGCGCATCATCCAGTTGCCCAACGGGTCGACGATGTAGAGGTGATCCTCCAGCGCGTGGCCGCGGTCGGGCTCCAGCCAGCGCTCGAGGGCGGCACGGTCGACGCGGTAGCTCAGCACCGCCGGCGGCGCACCCACCGCCGACGCGAGCGCCGGCGAGACGGGCTCGGGGCTGTCGACCAGCCACACCTTCTGGATGCGGTCGCGCTCGGCGCCCATCATCTCGCGCAGCTGGCGCTGCAGGAACAGGTTGCGCTCGCACTCCTTGCCGCACGCGGCCGGGGCCACGACGATCAGCAGCCACTGGCCCTTGAGCGTGGTCAGCGGCACGGAGTGGCCGTCCATGTCCTGCGCGGGCAGCGCCTCCAGCGAGGGCAGCGGGCGCTGCGGGTCGACCAGCGTCGCGTAGTTGCTGCGTCCGCCCGGGCGGACGACGTAGTACGTGAAGTACGACGCGATCACCGGCAGCGCGCACACCACCAGGATCGCCAGCATCATGAGGCGGCCGCGCCGGCTCTGCGCGGCGGGGTAGTCGCGCATCGGCGCGGGCGTGCCGTGCAGCGTGAAGGTCATGGATTCCGGGCCGGTGGCCTTGGGGTCGTCGGGCGGAGTCGGTTTCATCGGGGAGCGGGATCGTCGGCGCGGGCGTCGGACGGGAATTCAGAAAGAGCGGTCGGCGCGTTGGCGCGGGCGGATGAACTGGATCCACACCCACAGGCCGAGGAACGCGACGCTCATCGCGAACCACTGCGTGGCGTAGCCGTAGTGGGTGGCGATGCTCACGCCGGCGGTCGGCGCCGGCCAGTTGCGGCGCAGGCCATCGCCTGCACTGTCGGCGTTGGCGTCCTCGAACACCGTGACGGGGCGCAAGGAAAGCCCCGATTCCGCGCTGAACGGGACCGGCTCCAGATTCTGCCGGACCGGTCCCGCGCGGCCCTGGCCGACCTCGAACCAATGCGAGGGCCACGGCGCGACATGGCCATGCAGCGTGACCGGGCCGGCGGGCGTCGTGATCGCCGGCGCCTTCATCGGATCGGCCGGGTCGCTGGCGATCCAGCCGCGCTGCACGACGACGGCGCCACCGTCGGGCAGGCGCAGCGGCGTCAGCACGTAGAAGCCGGCGCGCTCGTCCATGGTGCGGTTCATCAGGAACACGGTGTGGGCGGCGTCCCACTCGCCCGACAGCACGATGTGGCGCTGCCACTGCTGCTCGCCCGCGGCCGCGTCGCGCGCGAGCGCCGAGCCCGGCAGTGGCGGCAGCCCGCCGCGCTCGGCCACCAGCGCCTCGTACGCGAGCTTGGCGTGCGCGCGCGACAGCTGCCAGCGGCCCAGCTGCGCCGTCAGCGACGCGCACACCAGCGCGACGACGAACCAGACGATGCGCGAACGCATGCTCCCGGCGCCGCGGCGTGGAGGGGAGGAACCCGCGGGCGCCAGCGCGGGCTCGGTGGAATAATCGTTCGTCATGAAATTCGTGATCGTCGGGTTCCTGGTGCTCGTGCTGGCCGCATTGGCCAGCGCCGGCCTGTTCATGCTGCGCCGCGGCCCCGACGACGGCAACGCCGACAAGCGCATGGCCCGCGCGCTGGCGATCCGGGTCGCATTGTCCGTCACCCTGTTCCTGCTGATCCTGCTGGCCTGGTCGCTCGGATGGATCCATCCGAAGGGGATCCCGGTCGGGACCTGAACTTCGACGTGGCGACGCCGCGGCGGTTCCCTTCTTCGACGACCCAAACAAGAACGCCGCCCGAGCGATCGAGGCGGCGTTCCTTCCTCAGGCACCAACCGCAGGCGACGCCCGCCCGTTGGCAGGGCGGCTCATGACCCGCCGTCTCTGCAAGCCAAGCCGTTCGCAGGCGAAGCGCAATGGCAGGCCACGACCCGCCCGACCGCCTCAGAGCCAATAGACCACGGCGTACAGGCCCAGCCACACCACGTCCACGAAGTGCCAGTACCAGGCGGCGCCCTCGAAGCCGAAATGGCGCTTGGGCGTGAAGTGGCCCTTCTGCAGCCGCAGCGTGATGAACAACAGCATCAGCATGCCGACGAACACGTGGAAGCCGTGGAAGCCGGTGAGCATGAAGAAGGTCGAGCCGTAGATGCCCGACGACAGCTTCAGGTTCATCTCGGTGTAGGCCTCGTGGTATTCGAACGCCTGGCAGCCGATGAAGGTCGCGCCCAGCAGCACGGTGATCCACATCCACAGGATCGCCTTGGAGCGGTGGTCGGCGATCAGCGCGTGGTGGGCGATCGTCAGCGTGACGCCCGAGCTGAGCAGGATGGCGGTGTTCAGCGTGGGGATCGGCCACGGGCCCATCGTGCGGAAGGCGGCGATGGTGTCGGCGGGCGAGGCGGTGACGCCGGCCTGCGCGCTGGGCCAGATGGCGTGGAAGTCGGGCCACAGGATCTGGTGGTCGAGATTGCCCAGCATCGGCAGCGCAATCGCGCGGGCCCAGAACAGCGCGCCGAAGAACGACGCGAAGAACATCACCTCCGAGAAGATGAACCAGCTCATGCTCCAGCGGAACGAGACGTCCACGCGATCGGAGTACAGGCCGCTCTCGCTCTCATGGATGGCCGTGCCGAACCACTGCGCGAGCGTGCCGAGCCAGACGATCACGCCGGCGAGCAGGCTCCACGCGCCCCACTCGTGCCCGTTGATCCACTGGCTGCCGCCCAGGATCATCAGGAACAGGCCGAGCGCCGTCTGCGCCGGGAAGCGCGAGGGCGACGGGATGAAGTAGTGCGGGGCAGTTCCGTGGGGAGTCGCGGCGGCTGACATGGGTTCTTCTCTCCAGACTCTTTCGGCAAGGATCAATGGCTGGCGATGCCGATGACGAAATGCACCAGCACGACCAGGAAGACGACGAAGACCGCGGCGCCGATGACGGCGGCGATCACCACATGGATCGGATTGAGTTTCTTGACGTCCTCGGCGTGATCGGCCGAGCGACGGATGCCCAGGAAGCTCCACGCGACGGCACGGAACGTCTGCCCGAAGTTCGCCTTGCGGGTCGTGGCCGGCAGGTCGTCGCGGGGGGCGTCGGGCAGCGTCATGGCGAGCTCACGCATGGGGCTTGGACTCGCGCTGGGCCACCGGCGCCGGGGGCGTCGTGCCGCCCACCTCGAAGAAGGTATACGACAGCGTGATCGTCCTGACGTCCTGCGGCAGCTTGTCGTCGACGTAGAACACCACCGGCCACGTCTTGGACTCGCCCGGCGCCAGCGTGTGCTGCTTGAAGCAGAAGCACTCCACCTTCGTGAAGTGGCCGGCCGCCACGCCCGGCGCATAGCTGGGGATGGCCTGCGCCGTCATCGTGCGCGACTGCGTGTTCTTGAACTCGTACATCACGGTCGTCATCTCGCCGGGGTGCACGACCACCGAGCTCTGCGCCGGATGGAACTCCCACGGGCCGCGCGCGTTGGCGTCGAACTCCACGGTGACGTTGCGCGCCGCGTTGACCTGCGAGTTGACCGGCCCCTTGGCGCCGTAGGCCGAGGCGTCGGCGTCGCCGCGCGCGACGACGTTGACACCCAGCACCTCGCAGATCGACTTGTACATCGGCACCATCGCATACGCGAAGCAGCCCATGACGGCCACGAACAGCAGCAGCTTGGACAGCATGCTGCGGTTCGAGCGCTGCTGGCGCTGCTGGCGCCGGGCCTGGCGCTCGTCGGTGTCGGGGGCGTCGCTCATACGCCGAACAGCATCGCCTTGGCCAGGAAGCCCAGGCCGAACACCAGCGCCACCGACATCAGCACGAGGGCGAGGCGCAGGTTCTTGCGGCGTTGCTCGGAAGTCAGTGCCATGGATGTCCTGCGCGGCGGGCGATCAGCCGATCACCTTGGTGGCGGTGCGATCGAGCTGGGGCGGCGTCTCGTACGTGTGCCACGGCGCCGGCGACGGCACTTCCCACTCCAGGCCCTCAGCGCCTTCCCACGGACGCTGCGGCGCCGGCTCGCCCTTGCCGCGCATCGCGGGGATCACGACGAACAGCAGGAAGTACACCTGCGACAGGCCGAAGCACAGGCCGCCGATGGAGGCGACCGCGTTGAAGTCGGCGAACTGCATCGGGTAGTCGGCCACGCGGCGCGGCATGCCGGCCAGGCCGAGGAAGTGCATCGGGAAGAAGGTGACGTTGAACGTGACCAGCGACAGCCAGAAGTGCATCTTGCCGTGGAACTCGTTGTACATCACGCCCGTCCACTTCGGCGCCCAGTAGTAGTAGCCGGAGAACATGCCGAACAGCGAGCCGGCCACCAGCACGTAGTGGAAGTGCGCGACGACGTAGTAGGTGTCCTGCAGCTGGATGTCGATCGGCGCCATCGAGCAGATCAGGCCCGTGAAACCGCCCATCGTGAACACGAAGATGAAGCCCACGGCCCACAGCATCGGCGCCTCGAAGGTCATCGAGCCGCGCCACATCGTGGCCAGCCAGTTGAAGACCTTCACGCCCGTGGGCACGGAGATCAGCATCGTGGCGTACATGAAGAACAGCTGGCCCGTGACCGGCATGCCCGTCGTGTACATGTGGTGCGCCCACACGATGAACGACAGGATGGCGATCGACGACGTGGCGTAGACCATCGACGTGTAGCCGAACAGGCGCTTGCGCGCGAACGCCGGCACGACCTGGCTGATGATGCCGAAGGCCGGCAAGATCATGATGTAGACCTCGGGGTGGCCGAAGAACCAGAACACGTGCTGGTACATCACCGGGTCGCCGCCGCCGGCGGGGCTGAAGAAGCTGGTGTGGAAGTGGCGGTCCGTCAGCGTCATCGTGATCGCGCCGGCCAGCACGGGCATCACGGCGATCAGCAGGTAGGCGGTGATCAGCCAGGTCCACACGAACATCGGCATCTTCATCAGCGTCATGCCGGGGGCGCGCATGTTGAGGATGGTGACGATGATGTTGATCGAACCCATGATCGAGCTCGCGCCCATGATGTGCAGCGCGAAGATCGAGCTGTCCATCGAGGCGCCCATCTGCAGCGTCAGCGGCGCGTAGAGCGTCCAGCCCGCCGCGGGCGCGCCGCCGGGCAGGAAGAAGCCGCTCACCAGCATGACGGCCGCCGGGATCAGCAGCCAGAAGCTGAGGTTGTTCATGCGCGCGAACGCCATGTCCGCCGCGCCGATCTGCAGCGGGATCATCCAGTTCGCGAAGCCGACGAACGCCGGCATGATCGCGCCGAACACCATGATCAGGCCGTGCATCGTGGTGAACTGGTTGAACAACTCGGGGTTGAAGAACTGCAGGCCCGGCTGGAACAGCTCCAGGCGGATCAACAGCGCCAGCGTGCCGCCCACCAGGAACATCGTGAACGCGAACAACAGGTACATCGTGCCGATGTCCTTGTGGTTCGTGGCGAACAGCCAGCGGCGCCAGCCGTGCGGGTGGCCGTGCGCGTGGTCGTGCTCGTGATCGTGGCCGTGGTCGATCGGATGGGGCAGAACAGCACTCATGAGAGGAAATCCTTCAGCGAACGCTTGTGTCGGACGATCGTGCGATCGGACGGCGACTTACTTGGCTTCGGCGGCGACCACGTCGGACGGCTCGACGAGCTGGCCGGTGTGGTTGCTCCACGAGTTCTTCGTGTAGGTGATCGCGGCGGCGATCTCGGTCTCCGACAGCTTGCCCTGCCACGCCGGCATCGCGCCGTTCAGGCGGCCGTGCAGCACGGTGTCGATCTGCTTGTTCTTGTCGGCGTCGAGCACCACCGGCGACGCGTCCAGCGGCTTGACCGGGCCCGCGCCCTTGCCGTCCGGACGGTGGCAGACCGCGCAGTTGGCCAGGTAGACCTTCTCGCCGCGGGCGATCAGCGGGCCGATCTCCCAGACCTTCTTCGGATCGTCGGCCGCGGCGGCCAGCGCCTTCTTCTGCTTGTCGACCCAGGCGCTGTAGTCCTTGCCCTCCATCACGACCACGTGGATCGGCATGAAGGCGTGTTCCTTGCCACACAGTTCGGAGCACATGCCGTAGTAGTCGCCGGCCTTGTCGGCCAGGAACCACGCGTCACGCACGAAGCCGGGGATCGCGTCCTGCTTGACGCCGAACGCCGGCACGCTCCACGAGTGGATGACGTCGTCGGCGGTGGTGATGACGCGCACCTTCTTGCCCACCGGCACCACCAGCGGATTGTCGACCTTGAGCAGGTAATCGTTGCCGGCGGGCCTGGCCGTCTCCGACAGGTCGCGCTGCGCGGTGTCCAGCGTGGAAATGAACGCGAGGCCCTTGCCTTCGCCGTCGATGTAGTCGTAGCCCCACTTCCACTGGTAGCCGGTGACCTTGATGGTGAGGTCCGACTGCGTGGTGTCCTTCATCGCGACGACGGTGCGCGTGGCGGCCGCGCCCATCAGGATGACGATGATGAACGGCACCACCGTCCAGGCGATCTCGACGGCCACGCTCTCGTGGAAGTTGGCGGCCTTGTGGCCCACGCTCTTGCGATGCTTGAAGATCGAATAGAACATGAAGCCGAACACGACGACGAAGATCACCGTGCAGACGATCAGCATGCCGTAGTGCAGTTCCTTCTGCTGGCGTGCGATCTCGGTGACAGCGGGCTGGAAGTCCAGGCCCATCACCTTGGGGCCGCCGGGGAGGTCCGTCACGGACTTGTCACCGAAGGCCAGGGCCGCGCCGGTGCCCGCCAACGCGGAGATCGCCAAAGCGGCGCGCGCGGCGCCCGTCCCCAGCTTGCGAATCGTCATCATTGTCGTCACTAGTTCGATCCTTCTTGTCGGGCCCGGGCCACTCGCAAGGCCCGCATAGCTTGATCAGAGGTCGCCTGCGGCATCGACTCGTCCTCGGACGGATGCGCACAGGGGAGGTGCACTTCAACACAAGACTCGAACGATTCTAGGGCCTGTTCGAGCCAAATTTGCGCTCGCGCACCTAGCGTAAGCCCTGCCCCGCACGGGCGCGCGGCGGGCGGTCAGTGCGACGGACGGCCTCGGTTCAGCATGGCCTTCATGTCGTCGAGGCCGACCTGGGTCTGCGCCGCCAGCCTGGCGCGCGGCACCGGCTTGAACGCGTGGCCGTAGACGATCTCGAACTCCAGCACCACGCGGCCCTGCGCGTCGCGCTGCGCGCCCAGCGCCTCGAGCAGGCGATCGCGCCAGCGCGGCGTGCGCAGGCCGGGAAAGCGCGCGGCGTCGTCGTTGGCGCCCAGCGTGCGCAGTTCGGCCAGCGCGGCCTGCGGGCTGCTGAAGGTCAGGCGCAGCGTCTCCTGGTCCATCACCGGGTCGGCGAAGCCGGCCTCCACCAGCATGTCGCCGAGGTCGTGCATGTCGGTCCACGGCGCGTGCGGCGTGCCCCAGCCGTGGGCGCGATAGAGCTCGCGCAGCGACTGCAACGTGCCCGGGCCCAACGTCGTGAACATCAGGAAGCCGTCGACCACCAGCGCGCGCTGCCATTCGCGCATCAGCGAGGGCGCGTCGGGCGCCCAGTGCAGGCTCATGTTCGACCACACGAGCTGTGCCTGCCCCGGCGGCACCGCCGACTGCGCGATGGCGCGCGGGCCGGCCGCGCCCAGGCCCAGCCAGCGGCGCCAGGCCGGCGTGGCGGACAGCGCGCTCGGCGCGGATGCGGCAGACGGCGCCGGCGTCGCGGACTCGGGGCGCAGCACGCCGGTGACCGTAGCCTTCGGGTAGGCCTGCGCGAGCGGCGCGGCACCGCCGCCCAGCTCGCTCCACCAGTCGAACACGTGCGGGGGTATCTGCTTGACGATGGACAGCCGCTCCGCAAGCCGGCGCGCGATCTCGCCGTGCAGCCACGGCGGCGACGGCTGCGCCGCCAGGCGGGCCCACGCGCGATCCAGCGCGCGCGGATCGAGGCGTTCCGGGCGGGATTCGGACGGGGGAGAGGCAGCCATGCACAAGTATATTGAGCCGATGACTTCGCGGCCCGACGCTCCTCCCATGGCCGCAGGCGGCGCCGGGCCAAGCGGCGGGCGTTTGACAGCCGCCACGCACTGGCTGGCGCTGGGCCGGCGGCACGCCGGCGGGCGCTGCGCCGTGTGCCGCGGCTGGTGCGCCGGCGACCTGTGCGCCTTCTGCACGGCGCGCTTCGCGCTCGAGCAGCCGCGCTGCGACGGTTGCGCGCTCGCACTGGCGGCCACGGGCGCGCCACGCGACGCCGTGTGCACGCGCTGCCGCCTCGCGCCGCCGCCGTGGTCGCGCGCGGTCGCGGGCGTCGACTACGGCTACCCCTGGGATCGCCTGCTCGCCGACTTCAAGTTCCACCAGCGCCTGGAGGCCGTCGGCGCGCTGCTGCAGCCGCTGCTCGCGCGGCTGCAGGGCGAGCGCGGCGGCGACTGGCGCGTGGTGGCGGTGCCGCTGTCGCGCGAACGGCTGCGCGAGCGCGGCTACAACCAGTCGTGGGAGCTCGCGCGCCGGCTCGCCCGCGCGCTCGCGCTCGAGGCGCGCGCCGACGCCCTGTTCCGCGTGCGCGACACCGGCCACCAGCTGGGCCTGCACCGCGACGCGCGCCAGGCCAACCTGCGCGACGCCTTCGTCGTCGTCCCGCGCCACGCGGCCTGGGTGCGCGGCGCGCGCATCGCGCTGGTCGACGACGTGCTCACCACCGGCGCCACCGCGCGCGCCGCCGCACGCACGCTGCGCGCCGCGGGTGCGCGCGAGGTGCAGGTGTGGACGGTGGCGCGCACGCCCGAGTAGCGCCGGCGCGGTCGATGCGACGCGCGCGACAATCACGACATGTTCCGCATCGTCCTCGTCCATCCGGAGATCCCGCCCAACACCGGCAACGTGATCCGCCTGGCCGCCAACACCGGCTGCGAGCTGCACCTGATCGAGCCGCTGGGCTTCTCGATGGAGGACAAGCTGCTGCGCCGCGCCGGCCTCGACTACCACGAGTTCGCCGACGTGCGCCGCCACGCGCGCTGGGAGGACTACGCCGCCACGGTGGACGCGTCGCGCTGCTTCGCGTTCTCCACGCGCGGCACCGGCACGCTGGCGAGCGTGGACTGGCGCGCCGGCGACAGCCTGGTCTTCGGCAGCGAGTCGGCGGGCCTGCCGCCGGCGCTGCGCGAGAGCTTTCCGCCTGAACGCCTGGTTCGCCTGCCGCTGCTGCCGGGCCAGCGCAGCCTGAACCTCAGCAACGCGGTGGCGGTGGCGGTGTTCGAAGCGTGGCGCGTGAACGGCTACGCCGGCGGGGCCTGACTCACAGGCCTTCGGAGCGCGAATCGCGCCGCATCAGCGACGCCACCGCGTCGCGCGCGGCGATGCGGCGATGGATGACGGCGGAGACCATGTCGGCGATCGGCATCGCCACGCCGTGGTCGTGCGCCAGGCGCGTGACCGTCTCGGCGCAGTACACGCCTTCGGCCACGTGGCCCAGCTTCTCGAGGATGCCGTCGAGCGACAGCCCCTGCGCCAGCAGCAGGCCGACCTTGCGGTTGCGCGACAGGTCGCCGGTGGCGGTGAGCACGAGGTCGCCGAGGCCCGACAGGCCCATGAAGGTCTCGTGCTGCGCGCCGAGCGCCACGCCCAGGCGCGTCATCTCGGCCAGGCCGCGCGTGATCAGCGCGGCGCGCGCGTTGAGCCCCAGGTTGAGGCCGTCGGCGATGCCGGTGGCGATCGCCAGCACGTTCTTGACGGCGCCGCCGACCTCCACGCCGACCACGTCGGACGAGCGGTAGATGCGCAGCGACTCGCTGTGGAACGCGTTGACGGCAAGCTCGCACAGCGCCGCGTCGGTGCTGGCGGCCACGAGCGCCGTCGGGCTGCCGCCGGCCACTTCCTGCGCGAAGCTGGGGCCCGACAGAACGCCCACCGACGCATGCGGCAGCACGCTGGCCGCCACCTGGTGCGCCAGCGAGCCGGTGGCCGACTCGACGCCCTTGCACAGCCAGAACACGCAGCTGTCGGGCGCCAGCGCGGCCAGGCTTTCGCGCAGCGCGGCCATCGGCGTGGCGAGCACGACGAGGCCACCCTGCGCATGCGCGAGCGCGGCGGCGTGGTCGGACGTGACGGCCAGCTGCTCGGGCCACGCCGCGTGCGGCAGGTAGCGCTCGTTGCGGCGCTGGGCGGCCATCTGCTGGGCCTGCACGGCGTCGCGCGCCCACAGCAGCACGCGGTGGCGCCGCGCCGCGGCGATCGCCAGCGCGGTGCCCCACGCACCGGCGCCGATCACCGAGATGCGCATCGGGCGAGGATCAGGTGCCATGGCGACGTGTCGGCATGACGGCGCGCGTCATGCCCGCGGACATTCAGTTCGGCGCGCCGTTGGCCTGGGCCAGCGCGGCTTGCTGCTGCGCCTCGAACATGGCCTGGAAGTTGACCTCGGCCAGCAGGATCGGCGGGAAGCCCGCGCGGGTGCAGACGTCGGACACGATGGCGCGCAGGTACGGGTACAGCATCTGCGGGCACACGACGCCCAGGATGCCCTGCTGCTGCTCGGGCGGCACGTTGCGGATCTCGAAGATGCCGGCCTGCTTGGCCTCGACCAGGAACAGCGTCTTGTCGCCGACCTTGGTGGTGACGGTGGCGGTGACGGTGACTTCGAACAGGCCTTGCGCCACGGCTTCGGCCGCCATCGACAGCTGGATGTCGACCTGCGGCTGCGTCTGCTCCAGCAGGACCTGCGGCGAGTTCGGTTGCTCGAGCGACAGATCCTTCAGGTAGATGCGCTGGATCTGGAAAACGGGGGATTGGTCTTGTTCAGCCATGGCGTGTCTCGAAAAAAACGAAGCCCGCAAACCGGGACGGTGCGGGCTGCATCCGGCATTATGTAGCAGGCCACCTGGGCCCCGTCCGAGGGATCAACCCTCAGGCGTTCAACAGGGCAAGCAAGCCGCCCTTCTGGTCGAGCGCATACAGGTCATCGCAGCCGCCCACCCACGTGTCGCCGATGAAGATCTGCGGCACCGTGCGCCGGCCCGTCTCGGCGATCATCGCGTCGCGCTGCGAGGGGTTCAGGTCGACGCGGATCTCGTCGATCGTCTCGACGCCGCGCTGCTTGAGCAACTGCTTGGCGCGGATGCAGTACGGGCAGACCTGGGTGGTGAACATGCGGACCGGATTCATGGGGCGTGCTCCTCGAGATGCGAGGCGCGGAACTGCTGAGGCGCCCGATTTTCGCGCAGCGCCGCCAACCTTGCACTGCCAGGTGGCAAACCGCGGACCGCGCCGGCGTGACCGATGGCGCGCTCAGGCCGCGACGGCGGCGACCTCGACGGGCATGTTCGCGGCGCGCCAGGCGGTCATGCCGCCGGCCAGCACCACGGCCTTGTCGTAGCCCTTGGCCTGCAGCGCCTTGGCGGCCGCGGCCGCGCGCTTGCCCGACGCGCACACCAGCACGACCGGCAGCGCCTTGTTCTTGGGCAGCTCCGGCGCCACCTCGAGGCGGCCCATCGGCACGTTGCGCGAGCCGACGATGTGGCCCGACGCGTATTCGCCCGGCTCGCTGACGTCGATCACGACGGCCTTCTCGCGGTTCATCAGGCGCACGGCCTCGGCCGGAGAGATGCCGCCGGTGCGCGCGCCGGTGATCGTCGGCCACAGCAGCAGCCCGCCCGAGACGAGGGCGGCGGCGACCATGAGCCAGACGGTGGGGTCGGTGAAGAAGGTCAAGGCAGGCGTTTTCAAATTCGGGTGGAACGCGATTATAGGAAGCGCCGGAGCGCTCTTCGAAAGGCAACCCCTTCTTGTCGCTTCGCGGGGCCGCGCGCCGGCCCGGCCGCATAGAATTTGCGCTCTCCCCGACCGACTACGGCGCCGCACGGCGCGAGGCCTCACCCATGTACAAGCTCGTCCTGATCCGCCACGGCGAATCCACCTGGAACCTCGAGAACCGCTTCACCGGATGGACCGACGTCGAGCTCACCGCCACCGGCGTCGCGCAGGCGCGCCAGGCCGGCGAGCTGCTCAAGGAGGCCGGCTACGAGTTCGACGTCGCCTACACCTCGGTGCTCAAGCGCGCGATCTGGACGCTGTGGCACTGCCTGGACACGATGGAGCGCACCTGGCTGCCGGTCAAGCAGGACTGGCGCCTCAACGAGCGCCACTACGGCGGCCTGCAGGGCCTGAACAAGGCCGACATGGCCAAGCAGTACGGCGACGAGCAGGTGCTGATCTGGCGCCGCAGCTACGACACGCCGCCGCCGCCGCTGGAAGCCGACGACCCGCGCGGCCAGCGCCACGACCTGCGCTACGCCAGGCTGTCGCCCGAGCAGATCCCGCTGACCGAGTGCCTGAAGGACACCGTCGCGCGCGTGCTGCCGTGCTGGAACGAGGTGCTCGCCCCGGCGATCAAGTCGGGCCAGCGCATCGTCGTTGCCGCGCACGGCAACTCGATCCGCGCGCTGGTGAAGTACCTGGACAACATCGGCGACGCCGACATCGTGGGCGTCAACATCCCCAACGGCATCCCGCTGGTCTACGAGCTCGACGCCGACCTGAAGCCGATCAAGAGCTACTACCTGGGCGACGCCGAAGCCGCCGCCAAGGCCGCCGCGGCAGTCGCGGCGCAGGGCAAGAAGGCCTGAGGCCCGCGCGGCCGGAGCGCGCGATGGGCTCGTTGCGCCTCCGGCTGACCTACGACGGCAAGGGCCCCGCAATCTGGACGCCCGCGCCCGGCGCGTTCGGCCTGCAGGACCGGGACGGCGTGCTGCACGCCGGCACGCCCGGCCCCGGCGGCACGACGATGTTCGACTTCGCGCTGACGCCGAAGCCGCACCCGTCGAGCGGCGCGCTCGTGCTCGCGGGCGACTTCGCCCACGGCCCGCCGGCCGCGCGCTTCCTGTACCTCGGCTGGCGCCACCCGAACGGCGCGTTCGCGCAGCGCCTGAAGCTGCCGCTGGCCGGCATCGGGTGGCCGGACGTCACCGCCGCGATCGGCGGCGGCCGCCCGCTCGCGGCCACGCTGGTCGACCATCATCCGCGGGCGACCTCGACCGGGGCCAACATCGGCGGCACGCGTCCCGTCGCGTGGGCGCTCGGCTGACCCGCGCCGTTCACGCCCCGGCGGCCATCGCCGACACCCGCCGCACGAACGCCAGCACGCGCTCGGATGCCTCGTCCGCGCGCGTGGCCGCCGACATCACCAGCAGCGCGCCCTCGCCTTCCAGCGGCACGTAGTGCACGCCCTCGATGCGCACCGCCTCGAGCGGCGCGGGCAACACGGCGATGCCCAGGCCGGCGGCGACGAGGCCGATCTGCGTGGTGGCCTCGCGGGCTTCCTGAGCGATGCGCGGCTCGAAGCCGGCCTGCGCGCACAGGCGCTTGAGCAGTGGCCCGGTGCCGGTGCCGGCGTCGCCGGGAAAGCCGATGAAGGCCTCGTCGCGGCAGTCGGCGATGGGCACCGAACGGCGGCGCGCGAACCGGTGCCCCGCGGGCACCACGAGGCGCAGCGGGTCGCGGCGAAGCAGCGTCAGTCGGATGCCGTCGGGCGCGCGTTCGTTGTAGCGCACCAGGCCGACGTCGAGCTCGCCGTCGCGCAGCGCCTCGAACTGCAGCGCCGAGTGCATCTCGCGCAGGTGCAGCGCGACGTCGGGATGCGTGCGGCGCCAGTCGGCGACGACGTCGCGCAGCACCTTGGTCAGCGGCAGCGTCGACGAGAAGCCGATGCGCAGCTGCCCCACCTCGCCGCGGGCGATGCGCTGCAGCTCGGCCGGCAGCGCCTGCGCGGCCGCGAGCAGCTCGCGGGCGCGCGCCAGCAGCGCGTGGCCGGCGTCGGTCAGCGCCACCGAGCGGCGCGTCCGCTCGAACAGGCGCACGCCGAGCTCCTCCTCGAGCGCGCGGATCTGCTGGCTCAACGGCGGCTGGGCGATGTGCAGGCGCTCGGCGGCGCGGGTGAAGTGCAGCTCCTCGGCGACGGCGACGAAGTAGCGCAGGTGGCGCAGCTCCATTGAGTCTTTCAGCGTCTCAATACTTCAATAATCATATATTGGACTGACTAAGTGTGTTTCCCTAGCATGTCGACATGTCCGCCACTCCTGCCAGCCTGTCGTTCCCCGCGGAGGGACGGCCGCGCGCGGATGCCGATCGGCTGCCGCCCCCGATCGCTCCGGGCAGCGCCGCCCACCGCGCCGCGCGCTGGGCCCTGTTCGTCGGCGGCTTCGCCACCTTCGGCATGTTCTACGGGCCGCAGCCGCTGCTGCCGCTGTTCGGCAGCGCCTTCGGGCTCGACGCCGCGCAGGCCAGCGGGGTGCTGTCGGCCACCGCCGGCGCGATGGCCGTGGGCCTGATCCCGGCCGGCTTCCTCGCGCAGCGCTACGGCCCCAAGCCGGTGATGCTCGCCTCCATCGTGCTGGGCGCGCTGTTCAGCCTGCTGTGCGCCGTGGCGCCCAGCTACGGCGCCCTGATCGTGCTGCGTGCGCTGCTGGGCCTGAGCCTGGCGGGACTGCCGGCGGTGTCGTCGGCGTGGCTGGCCGAGGAGGTCGATCCGCGGGCGCTGGGCCAGTCGGTCGGGCTGATCATCGCGGGCAACGCGGCGGGCGGCATGTCCAGCCGGCTCGTCTGCGGGCTGCTGGCCGACCACACCGGCTGGCGCGGCGCATTCGCGGGCCTGGGCGTGCTGGGCGTGCTCGCGGCGTTCGAGTTCTGGCGCAGCCTGCCGCCCTCGCGGCGCCATCGTCCACGCCCGCTGCATCCGCGCCACGCGCTGGCCGACCTGCGCGCCGTCGCCGGCGAGCGCGCCCTGCTGCCGCTGTTCGGCCTTGCGCTGCTGCTCATGGGCAGCTTCGTGAGTTTCTACAACTACCTCGGCTTCCGGCTGGTGCAGGCGCCGTTCGCGCTGTCGCACGCCACGATCGGCGCCGTGTTCCTGCTGTACGTCGTGGGCATGTTCTCCTCGCCCTGGGCGGGCCGGCAGGCCGATCGCCGCGGCTCGCCGCGCGTGCTCGCCGCGATGCTCGCGCTGTGCGCCGTCGGCCTCGCGCTGACGCTGTCGAACGCGCTGGCGCCGATCATCGCGGGCGTCGCGCTGTTCACGTTCGGCTTCTTCGCCGCGCACTCGGTGGCCAGCAGCTGGGTCGGCCGGCTCGCGAAGCACTCGAAGTCGCTCGCCTCGGCCGCGTACCTCACCACGTACTACCTCGGCGCCAGCAGCATGGGCTGGCTCGGCGGCCACGCGTGGCAGGCCGGCGCGTGGCTGGGCGTGCTGGGCTTCCTCGCCCTGCTGTGGCTGGGCTGCGTGGCGCTCGCGTGGCGCATGGCGCGCATCGCGCCCGCAGGCGCGTCACGCGCGCGAGCGCACGACGCAGGCGTCGCGAGCGGCAGGGCCGCGGGTTAGCCGCAGGCGTTACCCGCCATTTGCCGGCAGCGCGACACGCCGACATGGCGGGTTACGCCTGCAGCTAACCCGCCCTGCCAAGACTCATCCATGCCGCGCCGGACCGGCGCCCGCCTCGACGCCCGAATGCGTCTGCGGATCGAGGCCCGTGTCGGGCGATTCCTTGGACTGGCGCTGGCCCGAGCCGGGCTCGATCAGTTCCTCGATGATCAGGTGGCCGTACTTCTGCGCGCGGTCGGCGTGGAAACGCGCGACGATGTCGGCCGCCCGGCGCGCCGCGTCGTGCGCCTCGGCCAGCACCGACACGAACGGGTGCCCCTCGCGGGCGAGGTCGCGCTGCTGCTTGACCAGGTTGAGCTCCTGGCCGATGGTGGCCAGCACGCCGGCGCGCTCGATGTCGCGCTCCGCGCGCTCGAGCACCTCGTCGGCCGGGTAGTACGCCACCTCGGGGAAGCCCGCCTCGGTCAACGCGTCCACGGCCGAGCGCGCGTCGCGTTCGGTGGGGAAGGAGGCCAGCACGTGGCCCACGGGCTTGAACACGCCATAGGCCGTCTGGGAGTTGCTCTCGTTCATGATGGTCGCCCCTTTCGACGTCGAAAGGGCAAGCCACGTACCGCCGCGCTGCAGCACGGCGCGCGCGCTCAGCCGGCCTGGACGATGGATCGCAGCTCGGCCGCGACGCGGGCATGCAGCTTCTCGGCCAGCGCGCGCCGGTCGAGCTCGCCCGCGGGCTCGGGCGCCATGAAGTGCACGTCGACCACGATGCCGCGCGCGCGGCACACCTTCATCACGCTCTCGACCAGCGTCGTGTCGCCGATGTACTGCGCGGCCACGCTCACCGGCATGCCCGGCTCGCTGTAGCGCAGCACGATCGGCTGGATCGTGGTGGCCGTGGTGATCGCCGCCTGCAGCAGGTTGGCGTGGAACGGCAGCACCTCGTCGCCGGGGCCGGTGGTGCCCTCGGGGAAGACGGCCACGGCGTCCTGCTTCTTCAGGGCGTCGGCCACCTCGTGCACCACGCGCAGCGCGTCGCGCTTGCGTTCGCGCTCGATGAACAGCGTGCCGCCGGCGCGCGCCAGCCGGCCCAGCAGCGGCCAGTGCGCGATCGCCGACTTCGACACGAAGCGCGTGCGCGGCGAGCTCGCGTGCAACGCGGGGATGTCCAGCCACGACACGTGGTTGGCCACCATCAGCACCGCGCCGGGATGCGGCTCGCCCGACACCCGCACCGTCACGCCCAGGCTGCGCAGCAGCTCGACCGCCCAGCGCTGCATGATCGCGTGCCAGCCCGCCGCGTCCGTCCTGGGCAGCGCGAAATGCGTGAGCCACAGCCCCTGCGCCACCATGCCGATGACGCGCAGGATGCGCCAGAAGGCGGCGAGCGTCCTCAAGCGACGTTCGCCTGCGCCGCGGCGCTGTACGCCAGCGTGCCCGCGACGAGCGTGTGGCGCACGCGGCCGGGCATGCGTGTGCCGCTGGACGCGGCGTCGAACGGCGTGTGCTTTCCGCGGCTGTGCAGCACCTCGGGCGTCACCTGCCACTCCGCGTGCGGGTCGAACACGCACACGTCGGCCACGCCGCCCTCGACCAGTCGGCCCGCGCTCTGGCCCAGCGAGCCGAGCGCCTCGCCGAGCACGCGCACGGGCTCGCTCGTGACGCGCGCCAGCGCCTGCGCCAGCGTGAGCTTGCTCTCGTTGCCCCACTTCAACGCGAGGCTCAGCAGCAGCTCCAGGCCGGTCGCACCGGGCACGGCCTCGCCGAACGGCAGCATCTTGTCGTCGTGGCCGATGGGCGTGTGGTCGGACACCAGCGCGTCGATCGTGCCGTCGGCCAGCCCTGCGCGCAGCGCGTCGCGGTCCTTGCCCTGGCGCAACGGCGGCGTCAGGCGCATGTCGGCGTTGAAGTAGCCGATGTCGATGTCGGTCAGGTGCAGCGAGTTGATGCTGACGTCGGCCGTGACGGGCAGGCCCTCGGCCTTGGCGCGGCGCACGATGTCGACGCCGGCAGCGCTCGACAGGCGGCAGAAGTGCACGCGCGCCGAGGTCTGGCGCACCAGCTCGATGACCGTGTGCAGCGCGATCGTCTCGGAGGCCACCGGCACGCCGGACAGCCCCAGCCGCGTGGCCACCGCGCCGCTGGCCGCGACGCCGCCCGACAGCGACGCGTCCTGCGGCCGCAGCCACACGGTGTAGCCGCGCGTGCTGGCGTACTGCATCGCGCGCGACAGCGTGAGGTTGTCGCGCATCGGCGACTCGGCCTGCGAGAAGCCGACGCAGCCGGCCTCGGTGAGATCGATCATCTCGGTGATCTCCGCGCCCTTCAGGCCCTGCGTGAGCGCGCCCAGCGGGAACAGGCGGCAGCGGCTGAGCTTGCGCGCACGGAACTTGAGCATGTCGACCAGGCCCGGCTCGTCCAGCGGCGGATCCATGTCGGGCGGGCACACGAGGCTGGTGACGCCGCCCGCGGCCGCGGCCGCGAGCTCGCTCTCAAGCGCGCCGGGGCCCGGCTCCTTCAGGCGCGCGGCCAGGTCGACCAGGCCCGGCGCGACGACGCAGCCGTCGGCCTCGATCGTGCGCTCGGGCGTGAAGTCGGCGGGCACGTTGCCGATGGCCACGATGCGGCCGGCGGCGACGGCGACGTCGGCGGCCTCGTCGCGGCCGCTCGCGGGGTCGACGACGCGACCGTTGCGGATCAGGATCTTCATTTGTCAGCCTCCGTGCTGCGCACTGCGGTATTCGCCCTTCGGGCGGCCGGGCGGGCTCATGCGTCGTTCCCCGCAAGAATGGACATCACGGCCATGCGCACGGCGATGCCGAACGTGACCTGCGGCAGGATGACGCTGTGCGAGCCGTCGGCCACGCGCGAGTCGATCTCCACGCCGCGGTTGATCGGGCCCGGGTGCATCACGATCGCGTCGGGCTCGGCCAGGGCGAGCAGGTCTTCCGTGAGGCCATAGCTCTTGAAGTACTCGCCGGCGCTGGGCAGCATCGCGCCGCTCATGCGCTCGTTCTGAAGCCGCAGCATGATGATGACGTCGGCGTCCTTCACGCCCTCGCGCATGTCGTGGCACACGCGCACGCCCATCTCCCGCAGGTCGCCCGGCACCAGCGTCTTGGGGCCGACGGCGCGGATCTCGGGCACGCCCAGCGTGGTGAGCGCGTGGATGTCCGAGCGCGCGACGCGCGAGTGCACGATGTCGCCGACGATCGCCACCGTCAGCTCGTTGAACGACTTCTTGTAGTGCCGGATCGTGTACATGTCCAGCAGGCCCTGCGTCGGGTGCGCGTGGCGGCCGTCGCCGGCGTTGACGACGTGCACGTGCGGGGCGCAGTGGCGCGCGATCAGGTACGGCGCGCCCGACTCGCTGTGGCGTACGACGAACATGTCGGCGTGCATCGCCGACAGGTTGGCGATGGTGTCGAGCAGGCTCTCGCCCTTGGAGGCCGACGACTTGGCGATGTCCAGGTTGATGACGTCCGCCGACAGCCGCTTGGCCGCGATCTCGAACGTGGTGCGCGTGCGTGTCGAGTTCTCGAAGAACAGGTTGAACACGCTCTTGCCGCGCAGCAGGGGCACCTTCTTGACGTCGCGATCGTTGACCGACAGGAAAGTGCCGGCGGTGTCCAGGATCTGCGTGAGGATGGCGCGCGGCAGGCCCTCGATCGACAGCAGGTGGATCAGCTCGCCGTGGGCGTTGAGCTGCGGATTTCGTCGTGCGAGCATCAGGTGGTTTCCTTCACGGCGAAGGTGAAGCGGCCGTCGGACTCGCGCGCGAGCGACAGGCGCTGGTGGTTCGGCAGCGTGAGCTTGGCGGCGGCGAAGACGGGCGCGATCGGCAGCTCGCGGCCGCCGCGGTCGACCATCACCGCCAGCTCCACCGAGGCCGGACGGCCGTAGTCGAACAGCTCGTTGACGACCGCGCGGATCGTGCGGCCGCTGGCGATCACGTCGTCGACCAGCAGGATGCGCGCGCCGTCGATCTCGAACGGCAGCTCGGTGGCCGCCTCGACCGCGCCCAGGCCGCGCTCGCCGAAGTCGTCGCGGTGCAGCGTGCTGGAGATGGTGCCGACCGGGCGGTCGGTCTTCAGGTCGGCATTCAGGCGCTGGGCCAGCCATGCGCCGCCCGACCAGATGCCCACGAGCACGGTGTCGGGCGTCAGCAGCCGGCCGACGCCGGCGCGCAGCTCGGCGTAGAGCTGCTCCGCATCGAGCGAGAGTGAAGTCATTCGTTTTCCCGGAAGAACTGTTCGAGGATCAGGGCGGCCGCCGCGGAATCGGCGTCGCGCGCGCCGGCCGATTCCACGTCGACCGTGGTGTAGCGTTCGTCGACCTCGTGCACGGGCAGGCGGAACCGCCCGTGGAGCTGCCGGCCGAACCTGCGGGCCCGGGCGGTATTGTCGTGCTCGGCACCGTCCGGATGGAAGGGCACGCCGATCACCAGCGCGTCGGGCGCCCATTCCTTGATCAGCGCCTCGATCGCCTTGAAGCGCGCGTCGCCCTCGAGCGCCAGCGTGCGCAGCGGCTGCGTCAGCTTCATCAGCGTGTTGCCGGTGGCCACGCCGACACGCTTCGTGCCGTAGTCGAAGGCAAGGAACGATCGGACGGCGCGGGCGGGCGAGTCGACCATGGCCGAACCGGACATCAGGATGCCTCCGTCCTTCGGGCTTCGGGGCGAGCGGCTTCGGGCGGCCGGGCGCCGCTCATGCGTGCCCGGCTTCCTGGCTGAGCATGCGCGGGTCGATGCCCAGCAAGGCCAGCGCGCGCTCGTAGCGCTGCTCGATCGGCGTGTCGAAGATGATCTCGGGCGCCGCGTCGACGTTGAGCCAGCCGTTGCGGCCCAGCTCGTCCTCCAGCTGGCCGGTGGCCCAGCCGCTGTAGCCGAGCGTCACCAGCACGCGGCGCGGGCCGTTGCCCACGGCCATGGCCTCGAGCACGTCCTTGCTGGTGGTCATCTCGAGGCCGCCGGGCACCGACAGCGTCGAGTTGTACTGCGTCGAGCCCTCGATGCGTTCGTGCAGCACGAAGCCGCGCTCGGTCTGCACCGGTCCGCCGTAGAACACGGGCTGCTCGCCCAGGTCGTCGCTGGCCAGCGTGAGATCGACCTTCTCGAACAGGTTGCGCAGGCGGATGTCCACCGGCTTGTTGATCATCAACCCCAGCGCCCCCTTCTCGCTGTGCTCGCACAGGTAGACGACCGCGCCGGCAAAGGCTTCGTCCACCATGCCGGGCATGGCGATGAGGAACTGGTTGGTCAGGTTGATGGGTTCGGAAGCCATTGACGCGATTTTAGGGCAGCGGGGGCCCGACAATCGACCGCCATGGAGATCTCCCCCCGCAAACCGGTGAGTCGCGCGCTGGTCTGGTTCCGTCGCGACCTGCGGGTCGCCGACCACCCCGCACTGGCCCGCGCGCTGCGCGACGCCCAGGCCGTCTGGTGCGTCTTCGTGCTCGACAGCACGATCCTCGACGGCCTGCCGCCGGGCGATCGCCGCGTCGCCTTCATCCGCGAGAGCCTGGCCGACCTGGACGGCCAGGTCGCCGCGCTGTCCGGCGGCCGCGCCCGCCTCGTCGTGCGCCACGCGGTCGCCGCCGACGAGATCCCGCGGCTGGCCGCCGAGCTCGACGTGCACGCCGTGTACTTCCACCGCGACGACGACCCCGCCGCCCGCGCGCGTGACGCCCGCGTGTACGAGCGCCTGCGCGCGGACGGCCGCGCGATGCACGGCTTCAAGGATCACGTGATCTTCGAGCGCAAGGAGATCCTGACCGGCGGCGGCACGCCCTACGGCGTCTTCACGCCCTACAAGAACGCCTGGCTGAAGGCGCTGCACGCGCAACCGGAGAGCCTGGGCGACTGCGGCAGCGACGTCGACGGCCGCGCCCTGGTCGCCGCGCCCGCGAGCCGGTGGCGCGGCGGCGCGGCGGTGCCAGCGCTGTCCGAGTTCGGCTTCGACGACGCCGCGACAACGTCGCTGCAGGACGACCCCGGGCTGCTCCCCGGCAGCGCCGGCGGCGAGGGGCTGCTCGAGGAATTTCTCGTCCGCCTCGACGACTACGACGACACACGCGACTTCCCCGCCAGGCCCGGCCCCAGCCACCTGGGCGTGCACCTGCGCTTCGGCACGCTCTCGCTGCGCCGGCTGGTGCGCCTGGCGGCCCAGCGCGTCGAGGGCGGCAGCCGCGGCGCGCAGACCTGGCTGTCGGAGCTGGTCTGGCGCGACTTCTACCACCAGGTGCTGTTCCACCACCCGCACGTGGTCGACCACGCGTACCGCGCCGACTGCGACGCCATCCGCTGGGAGACCGGCCCGCAGGCCGACGCGCAGTTTGCCGCCTGGTGCGAAGGCCGCACCGGCTACCCGCTGGTGGACGCAGGCATGCGCCAGCTCAATGCCACCGGCTACATGCACAACCGCCTGCGCATGGTCACGGCCAGCTTCCTGACCAAGGACCTGGGCGTGTCGTGGCAGCGCGGCGAGGCGTATTTCGCACTGAAGCTCAACGACTTCGAGCTCGCGTCCAACAACGGCGGCTGGCAATGGGCCGCCTCCACCGGCTGCGACGCCCAGCCCTGGTTCCGCATCTTCAACCCGGTAACCCAGAGCGAGCGCTTCGATCCCCAGGGCGCCTTCATCCGCCGCTGGCTGCCGGCGCTGCGCCTGCTGGGCGGCAAGGCGATCCACGCGCCGTGGAAGGCCAAGCCCGCGGAACTTGCGGCTGCGAAGGTGGCCCTCGGCAAGGACTACCCGCCGCCCATCGTCGACCACGACGCGGCACGCGACAAGACGCTGGTGCGGTTCGGGAGCAAGGGCAGCGGGAGCCCGGTGGTCGAAGGCACGCCGAGAGCCCGCTGAACGATCGGCCTCGCTGGTCACCCGCGCCGACCAGGACGCCTGATCGGGAACCGCCCTTGCCGGATCCGGCCTGGAGCAACGGAGCCAGCGATGATGACCCCCCAGTACGACGTCCGCGAATACCGGCCGCACATCGACGTCAACGACTATTTCGACCTTCGCAGCTGGGCCAAGCGATTCGGCGTGACGGCCGGCGAGGTGCGGCAGGCCGTGGCGCGCGTGGGCGACCATCCGGCGGATGTCGAGTACTACCTGCGCTTCGTGTCGGCCAGCGTCGCGTCCGGCCTGGTCGACGGCCTCGGCTGAGGCCGGATCGGAGCGGCTAGCTAGAACAGCTCCACGTCGCTGACGCGCTTGTCGTCCTCGACGATGCCGCGACGCTGCAGGTCGGCGTAGTTGCAGACCTGGTCGCGGCCGTTGTGCTTGGCGTGGTAGACGGCGCGGTCGGCGCGCTCGAAGGCGACGGACGGGGTGTCGCCCACGTCGATGGCCGTGAAGCCGACGCTCACCGTGATCTTGCCGGCCTGCGGGAACGGGTACTCGCCGACGACCTTGCGGAAGCGCTCGAACGCGGCGACGGCGTCGGCCTCGTCGTTGCACAGCAGGAGCACGACGAACTCCTCGCCGCCGAAGCGATAGAGCTGGTCGGAGAAGCGGAACGCGCCGCGCATGATGCGCGACAGCAGCAGCAGCACTTCGTCGCCGATCAGGTGGCCGAAGCGGTCGTTGACGCTCTTGAAATGGTCGATGTCGACGACGCCCAGCCAGTAGCGCGAGCCCGAGGCGTGGCGGCGTTCGCCCTCGTCGAGCTTGGCGTCGAGCAGCGGCAGCGACGCCACCTTGTAGAAGCTGTCGTCGAAGATCTTGCGATTGAGCAGGCCGGTGAGCGTGTCGCGCTCGCTGTAGTCCAGCAGGGTCTGCACGTTGCGGTAGATGCGCAGCACGCCGAACACGAGGCGGCGCGACTTGCTGCCGATGCCGCGCGTGGTCTGCAGTTCGATCACGCCCACGGCGCCGGTGTCGGACATCACCGGGAACAGCGTCGTGATGATGCCTTCGAAGCGCACCTCGATGATCTTGGCCGTGGTCAGGCACTCGAGCCACGCCGGGCGCTCGGCGGCGCGCGGCAGCGTGTCCAGGTCGACCCAGGCCGGATCGGCGGTGGCGGCCGGGGAATCGGCCAGCAGCGCGGCCCGCGTGAGCCAGCGCTCCTCGCCCTGATCACCCACCAGCCGGTAGACGGCCACACGCCGGGGCGTGAGGAAGTCGCGCATGGCGTGCGCCAGACTGACGTCGAGCGTGTCGCGGTCGCGCAGCCCGGTCAGTGAGGCGAGGTGATCGATGATTTCCGACATGGATTTCTGTAGCGGTGACCCCTGTTATCGGTCGAGTATCTCGCCGACTGAAACCCTGATCCCGCAAAGGACTCCGGCGAAATCGCCGGAATTCTTCACGGATTGTCAGGCAGGCATCGTCTTCGCGACATTCTCCTGGATCAGACCGATCAGCTGCTCTTCGTCGTAGGGCTTGCCCAGATAGTGGTCGGCGCCCAGCTGGATGGCCAGGTCGCGGTGCTTCTGCGCGATGCGCGAGGTGATCATGATCACCGGCAGGCCCGCCCAGCGCGGGTCGTGGCGCACGTTGCGCAGCAGGTCGAAGCCGTCCATGCGCGGCATTTCGATGTCGGTCAGCATGACGGCCGGACGTTCGACCTCGAGCTGCTCCAGCGCATCCAGGCCGTCCTTGGCCACGGTCACGCGGAAGCCTTCGCGGGTCAGCAGGCGCTGCGTCACGCGGCGCACCGTCAGCGAATCGTCGACCACCAGGATCAGCGGCGCCTTGGCCTCCTCGACCTCCTCGACCACCACCGGCACGTGCGGCGCGCCGGTCTCGGCGGCGGCACGCTGGCCGTACACGGCGGCCAGCGCCACCGGGTTGTAGATGGGCACCACCTCGCCGGTGGCCAGCAGCGACATGCCCGCCAGGCCCGGCAGGCGCGCCAGCTGCGGCCCCAGGTTCTTGACGACCACTTCCTGGTTGCCCACGACCTGGTCGACGTGCAGCGCGACGCGCTGCTCGGCGGAGCGCACCAGCACGACCGAGTTGGTCTTGCCGGCGAGCGCGCCGTGCGTGCTCGACTGCAGCAGCGCGCCCAGCCAGAAGAACGGCACCTCGTGCGTCCCGTCCTGGTAGATGCCGCTCTTGTAGGCCTGCTCGATGTCGGCGTTGGTGGTGCGGCGCACCACCTCCACCAGCGACGCCGGCATGGCGACAGTGAGGTCGCCGCAACGCAGCTGCACGACGCGCGTCACGGCCGTGGTCAGCGGCAGCAGCAGCGTGAAGGCGGTGCCGCGGCCGGGGGCCGAGGCGGTCTCGATGCGGCCGCCGAGCGCGGTGATGTCGGAACGCACGACGTCCATGCCGACGCCGCGGCCGGCCAGCTCCGTCACGCTCTCGGCCGTGGAGAAGCCCGGCGTGAAGATGAGGTTGGCGAGTTCGGCCTCGGTGGGCGTCGCGTCCGCGGCGATCAGGCCGTTGGCGCGGCCGCGGGCCTCGATGCGCTGCAGGTCCAGGCCGGCGCCGTCGTCACGGATCGTGATGCGCACCTCGTTGCCCTGCTGGGCGAGCGCGACGTCGATCGTGCCGACCGGATCCTTGTCCTGCGCGCGGCGCACGTCGGCCGACTCGATGCCGTGCACGACCGAATTGCGCAGCAGGTGCTCGAAGGCACCGGCCATGCGATCCAGCACGGAGCGGTCCAGCTCGATGGACGAGCCCTCGACGTTCAGGCGCACCTGCACGCCGGTTTCCTTGGCGGCCTGGCGCACGACGCGGTACAGGCGCTCGGACAGCGCGTCGAACGGCACCATGCGCGCACGCAGCAGGTCTTCGGACAGCGCGCGCGTCAGGCGGGCCTGCGCGGCCATCTCGTCTTCCGCGGACTGCACGGTCTGCGTGATGCTGCGCTGGACGGTGGCCACGTCGTTCACCGACTCGGCCATCATGCGCGTCAGTTCCTGGAAGCGCGTGAAGCGATCCATCTCGAGCGGGTCGAACTCGGCCGCCGAGCTCTTGCTGGCCTCCAGTCGCGAGGCGATCTGCGAGTCGGCCTGGAGCTCGATGTCACGCAACTGGCGACGCAGGCGATCCAGATTTTCCGTCAGTTCGCGCAGCGACGCGCGCATCTGCGTGACGTCGGTCTCGAGGCGCGATCGCGTGATCGAGACTTCGCCGGCCTGGTTGACCAGGCGGTCCAGCAGCGGCGCCTTGACGCGCACCGTGGCGGTGGCCGGGTTGCCGGTGGCCGCCTCGACGACGCGCTGCACGCGCGACGGGTTGTCGGTGCTGAAGCGCGTCCAGTCGATGACGATCGGCGCGGCGTCGGCCAGCGCCTTGGGCAGCATCTGGCGGACGGTGCTCTCGGGCGCGGCCGCGGCCGGGGCCTGAGGCGCGACGGGCGCCTCGGCGACCGGCGCGGGCTGCTGCGCCACGGGAGCCGGTTCGACCGGCGCCGTGACGACGGGCTCGATCACGACGGGCGCCACCACAGGAGCCGGCGCGGGCGCGGCCACGGGGACCGGCGCCGGAGCCGGCGCGGGCAGGCCCTGCGGATTCTTCAGCAGGCGCTGGAATTCCTCGTCGAGCGCGTCGACGCCGGTGTGCAGCATCGCCATCGTCGGCGGGTTGGCAGAACGGCCGCCCACGCGTTCCTCGAACGCCGATTCCAGGCGGTGCGCCAGCTCGCCCAGGCGCATCGCGCCGGCGAGGCGGGCGCTGCCCTTGAGCGTGTGCAGCGCACGCAGCGCGCCGAAGGCCTCGGAGGTCATTTCCGGCGACTCTTCCCAGGCCCGCAGGTGCGAGGCCAGGTTCGGCAGCAATTCGTGCGCCTCTTCCGTGAAGATCTCGAACAGCTCGGGGTCGATCGCGTCCTGGGCGTCCAGGTCCTGCGAGAAGGCGCCGGCGTCCGTCTCCGGCGCCGCGACCTCGTGCCGCTCGGCCGTCTCCGGACGCAGCGTCTCTTCCAGCGCGGTGAACTTGACGGCGCCCAGGCCCGACGCCGGGATGGCGACGGCATGCGCCGGCTCCACGGGCACCGCATCGGCGGCAGCCTGCATCGCCTCGAACTCGTCGGCGCCGATCTCGGTGTCGGGCGAGTCGATGACTTCCGGCGCCGCGATCGGCGGCTCGGCGAAATGGTGCTCGGCGGCGGCAGCCTGCGCGGCGGCCGCAGCAGCCGCTTCCGCGGCAGCGTGCGCCTCGGCCGCGGCCTTCACCTCGGCGGCGACACGGGCTTCCTCGGCCGCCCGGGCCTCGGCGGCCAGGCGCGCGTCTTCCGCGGCCTTGGCCTGCGCAGCGATGCGCGCGTCCTCGGCGGCCTTGGCCTGCGCGGCGACGCGGGCGTCTTCCGCGGCTTTGGCTTCGGCAGCGGCACGCGCCTCCTCGGCGGCCTGCGCCTCGGCGGCGGCCCTGGCGTCTTCCGCGGCCTTCGCATCGGCGATGGCCTTGTCGGCGGCGGCCTGGGCTTCGCGGTCGCGCTGGACGGCCTCGTCGTGCGCGGCCTGCGCGGCCTGCGCCTGCACGGACGCCTGGAACGTGTCGAAGCGCGCGATCAGCGGCTGCGACGGCGTCTGCAGGAAGCCGGCGGCGAACTGGTGCAGCAGGCGACGGATCTCCTCGGCGACGTCGCTGTACAGGCGCGCCTCGTCCGGCGTGACCAGGCGCGACTGCGACACCTCCAGCGCGTGCTCGAGGCGGCGCGAGAGCGAGGACAGCTCGGTGTGCCCCACCGTGGCCGAGTTGCCGGCCAGCGAATGCGCCAGCGCGACGGCTTCCTCGCCCACCGCGCGCGGCAGCTCCAGCACCCACTCGGCGAGCGAGGTGCACAGGCGTCGCGACTGCTCGTCGGCTTCGTTCAGGAAGATGTTGAACAGGCTCAGGCTGATCTTCAGCGGCCCGATGACCTTGTAGTTCTCGGCGTCGTCGGCCGGCAGCTGGTCGGCCACCGGTTGCGCGGCGAGCGCGTCGTTGGCGGCCGGCTCGGCGGCGTGGCCCAGCGGCTGCAGGTCGAACGCGAGGTCTTCCATCGGCGACGGCACGGTCTCGGGACCGGTGTCGCGATGCTCGTCGGCATGCGCGGCCGCGTGCGTGTCGGCGGGCTTGTCGAGCTCGCCGAGGTCGAACTGGAAGTCCGGCGCAGCGAATTCGGGCAGGCGCTCGAGCGGCTGCACCTCGGTGCGCTCTTCCATCAGCGCGGTGGGCGCGTGGGCGCGGTCCACCGGCGCCGGCGTGTCGGTCGGCAGGTCCAGCACGAAGGCCGGCTCGTCGGACGACTCGACCACCAGCGGCAGGTCCGCCATCTCGGGCGGCGCGGTGTTGGCGAAGTCCTCGAGGATCTCGGTGTCGCTGACCTCTTCGGGCGCGGGCTCGAACGAGACCTCGGGCGACGGGATCGGCGGCAGCACCGCGGTGGCCTCGACGGCCGGCGCGGGCGCGGGCATCGCGACCGGAGCCTTGGGCTTGACCGGCTCGGCATCGGGGTCGACGCCGTCGCGCAACGCGTTGGCGGCGGCGACGATCGGCGCGCTGTGGAAGCCGGTCGCGCTCTTCGCGGCGAGCGCCTTGACCCAGCCCTCGAGCTCGTCGAGCACGTTCAGCGAGAAGCTGCGCAGGTCGGGGCTGGCCTCGATGACGGCATCGGCCAGGCGGGCGTTGTACAGCTGCTCGCAGGCCCAGGCGGCTTCGCCGAAGTCCTTCAGGCCGACCATGCGCGAGCTGCCCTTGAGGGTGTGGAACGCGCGGCGGACGGTGGAGATCGATTCGAAGTGCTGCGGATCCTCGGCCAGCTTCTCGAGGCTCTCGCGGGCGCCGGCGATGACTTCCTCGGCCTCCTCGAAGAAGACCTCCAGCATCTCGTCGTCCTCGGCCGTGGCCGTGTCGGACACGGCCACCGGCGCCGGCGCGGGGGCCGGCGGCGGCGGGGCGACGAAGTCGGTCATCGCCTTGGCGACTTCCTGGCGCACTTCGGTGGCGGCGGTCTCGTCGCTGCGGGCCAGCGCGGTGCGCGCGGCCTTGGCGGCGTCGGCGATGCTCTTCTCGTCGGAGGCGACGGCCTGCTGGGCCAGCTCCTCGAGCTTCTGCATGACGTCGGCCTTGGAGGCGGCGTCGCTGCCGGCCGTGGCGGCCAGCTGCTGCACCTGCTCCAGCAGTTCGCTCTCGCCGGCGGGCGCGGGCGCGTCGACCTCGGTGGGCACGATCTCGTCGGTGCGGCCCATCGTCGTCTCGAGGCGGCCGCTCTCGGCATCGAACTTGAACAGCGACTTGGCCAGCTGCGGCTGCACGCCCAGCAGGTCGATGAGGAAGCCGAGCGCGCCGACGTTGGCGGCCAGGCGGCCCACGGCCTGCTCGGACAGCGCACGCTCGGCCGGCGAGGCCTCGGCGCCTTCGCGCGACTGCGCCAGCACGGTGTCGACCTCGTCGCGCATGCGCACGACGGCCTGGCCGGCCTGGTCCAGGCCCAGCACGGACAGCACGCCGCGCATGGCCGACAGCTTGGCCGGCACCGGCACCAGCGTCTCGCGCTCGGCCGGGTTGCGGTTGAACTTGTCGAGCTGGCCTTCGACGTCGGCCAGCGACGACCGCAGTTCCTGCACGACGCTGCCCATGGTCTGGCGGTCGGAGGCGCGGCGGTAGAGGTCTTCCATCCACGGCTCGATCGGGCCCGGCGTGCGGCCCTGGCGCGCGAGGTCGATGCGCTCGGCGAGCTGATGGATGCGGGTGCCGAACGAGGCGTCGGCGATGTCCGCGTCGTCGAGCGCGGCGTCCAGGCACAGCAGGCTGGTGGCGACTTCCATCGCCAGCGTCGGCGACGGCACGGCGGCGCCGTCGGCCACCTGCGTGACCGCGGCGTCGAGCGCGCGCGCCATGTGCTCGCCCTCGGGGTGCAGCTTGCGCACCGAGTCGGCCACCAGCGAGGCCTGCTCGCGCAGGCTGGCCGCCAGGCCCGACTGGCCGGCCGTGGCCGACGACCACGATTCCTTGAGCGCCTCCACGCGGCGGCGCGCCAGCGGAAGCATCGCCGGGTCGTAGCGGCCCAGCGCTTCATGTTCGTAGTCGACGGGCTCCTGCACCGGCAGCGCGAACGCCTTGCGCACGGCCACCAGGCGCGGCGCCTTGGCGTCGTCGCCGGGCAGCGCGCGGGCGCAGAAGAACAGCAGGTCCTGCGTGAGGCGGTCGGAGACGTCGGACTGGCCGCGCTCGGCCAGGCGCACCTGGGCCAGCAGGCGCGAGGTCAGGCGCTTGCTGTAGACGTCGGCCGACAGGCGGCCCTGCGCCTGCGCCTCGAAGAACGCGGCGGCCACGGACCACAGGCCCGACAGCTTGCCGGACGTGCCGGCGGCCAGGCCCGCGAACAGCTGGCTCATCTGCGTGGCGGCCGGGCCCACCGGGCCGCGCAGCAGCGCGAGCATGCACTGCTCCATGCGGCCACGGGTATCCGCGTCGGGCTGCAGCGCCATGACGTGCGTGCCAGCCGAGGCCTTCACGAGCGCGGGGGCGGCGTCGGCCAGGTGCGTGCCGGAAGACGAGCTGTCGCCGTGCCACAGGTCGGCCGGGTGGATGCGGTCGGCACCCGCGAGGGTCTGCACCTCGCGGTATTGCGGGAACAGCGCCAGCGGCGAGACTTCCTTGCCCGACAGGCGACGGCGCATGAAGTCCAGCAGCGCGAATGACGAGCGCTCGATGCTCGTCACGGCGTCGTTGTCCAGCGCGCGGATCTTGCCCATGAAGCGCAGCACCGCCTGCTCGCTCGCGCGCAGCATGCGGGCGCCTTCGGCCTGCCCGACCATGTCGAGCGCGCCGGCGCTCTGGTGGAACAGCGCGCGCGCCTGCTGCATCGCCGGCGCGGCGTTGCCATCGATCTCGGTGCCTTGCGGGGCGGTCTCGGTCTCGCGCACCTGGCGCCGCAGGGCCTTGTGCGCGTTGTCGAGGGTGCGGCGAAGCTCGTCGGCCACCCAGGCCAACGTGCTCAGGTCTGCAGGCACGGCGTGCGCTACTTGTTCACTCAACGTCATCTCCAGCGCCGCGCTCGTCACAGCGCGCGCAAGGGCGGTCAACCATCAACGAGGGCAGCCTACCGCCGAAACGGATCCCGCCGGTGAGCGCATCCGACCGGCGGGACGGATACGGCGACCAGCGGGAGCGTCGGGGCATCAGCCGATCTTGAACCGGGACACCGACTGGCGCAGTTCTTCAGCGGTACGGGACAGTTCACGCACGATCTGCGCGGTCGAGCGCGTACCGTCGCCGGTCTGCTCGGTCACCGCGAAGATGTGCTGGATGTTCGAGGCCACGACGTTGGCGGACTGCGCTTCGCTCTGCGCCTGCGTCGAGATGCTTTCGACGAGTGCCGACAGTTCGCGCGTCACACGGTCAATGTCGATCAGCGCGGCACCGGCAGCGTCGGACAGCTGCGCTCCCTGCACCACGCCCTGGGTCGAACGTTCCATGGCGGCCACGGCATCGCCGGTGTCGGTCTGAATGGCCTTCACGAGCGCCGCGATCTGTCGCGTAGCGTCGCCGGAGCGTTCGGCCAGTCGCTGCACTTCTTCCGCGACGACCGAGAAGCCGCGACCCGCGTCGCCGGCGGAAGCCGCCTGGATGGCGGCGTTCAGGGCCAGCACGTTCGTCTGTTCCGTAATGTCGGAAATCAGCTCGGTGATTTCGCCGATCTCCTGCGACGATTCACCAAGGCGCTTGATCCGCTTGGAGGTTTCCTGGATCTGGTCGCGGATCGAGTTCATGCCCTCGATGGCGTCCTGCACCGCGCGGCGGCCGGCCTGCGCCACCGTCAGCGATTGCTGGGCGGCGTGCACGGTTTCCTGCGCTCGCTGCGACACGTCGTTGATTCGGCCGGCCATCTGGAGCACGGACTCGCCGGTCTCGCGGATCTCGTGCAGCTGTTCGGTGGAGGCCGCCAGCAGCTCGGTCGACGTCTGCTCCACCTGGCCGGTGGTGTCCGTCACCCGGTTGGCAGTGCCCTGCACCTGCGCCACCAGGGTTCGCAGCTCTTCCACGGTGTAGTTCACCGAGTCGGCGATGGCGCCCGTGATGTCCTCGGTAACGGTGGCCTGTTGCGTCAAGTCACCTTCAGCGACCGACTGCAGTTCGTTCATCAGGCGAAGAATGGCGGCCTGGTTGGCGTCGTTGACGCGCTGGGCCTCGCGCTGGCGGCTGTCGGCTTCCTTGCGCTTGTCGTCGGCTTCCTTGGCTTGCTTGCGCTGCGTCACGACGAACAGGCGAAGAATACCCAGCGCGCCGAGCAGCAGCAGCAGGGCCGCGACCACGATGGCCACGATGTAGCCGATCGACACGCCGCCGATCTGGTCGAGACGGCTCTGGACGGCTTCCAGGCCCTTGCGCAGCGGTTCGCTGTCGCCCACGATCTGCGCCTGCGCTTCGCGCGCGGCGACCAGGCCCTGCAGGTTGGCCAGAATCGCGCTGGACTGGCTGCGGGTCTGCTCGTACTGCTGGATCAGCTGCTCGAGGCGCTCGCGCGTGGCGGGCTCCTTCGTGCCGGGCAGTCGCAGATCGGCGTTGCCCTGCAGCAGGCCGTCGGCGATCTCGCGGAAGGTGTTCAAGTCCTTGCCGAGCAGGAACACCGCTTCGGGCGACACGCCTTCGTACGTCAGGAATTCGTTCGCGCTCTTGCCGATACGCTGCGTCAACATCACGAGCTGACCGACGGCGGAAATCTCGGCCGCCGAGGCGCCGCCCTGCAGCTTCAGCGACGACACGGTTTCCGCGGTCTCGAGCAGGTCGGACGACTGGCGATTGATGGTGCGCAGCGCCTGGCCGACCTGCGTCAGCGTCTTCTGCTGCGCCAGCACGATGCCGGAGTTCTTCTCGGCGCGATCGACCAGCGCCAGCAGCGGCTGCACCGTGTCCTGGGCGCCGCCGGGCACGGCGGTGACGGTGTCGTTGCCGGTGTGCAGGCCGCGCACGTCGGTGGCCAGCACCGTGCCGCTTTCCTTCACTTCCGGGAAGGCCGCGGGCGAACCGATCATGGCCTGCGAGACCGACTTGGCCAGCCGCTGCGACTGCATCAGCGCCGCACCGGTGGCTTCCACCTGCTTGGCGTGGGCGTTGGCCGCCGAGATGGCGCCGTAGCCGCCGACCAGCAGGCCGACGAAGCCGATGGCCGCCAGCGTGATCACGAAGCGCTGCTGGTAGCCGATCGAGCGGCGGCCGATCATCGGCAGGCCGGTGTCGTCCTCGTCGATCGCGGCGACTTCCTCCTCGGGCTCGCCGTCGTCCTGCAGGCGCGTGGGCGCCTGCTCGGCCTGGTCGGGCACCAGCGTGGAGTTCGCGTGCGCGGTGTCGACGCCTTCCAGCGGGAGGTCGATCGACAGGTTGTTCTCGGAGTGGGCGACGTGGTCGTCGTCCTGGCCGGGGCCGGCGCCGTCCAGCGGGAAGGCCGAGTGGCCCATCGCGTGGACGTCCAGATCCAGCGTGGGCACGCCGCCGCCGGTGCCCAGCGCGTGCGTCCGGTGCTCCGCGTGGGTGCCGTCGGCCGAGTCGTGCAGCGAGTGCGCGTGCGACTCTGCCGGGTCACCCAGGTCGACGTCGGCCAGCGCCACATCGCGGCCGTGCTCGGAAGCGACGGGAGGATAGACGTTATCGACGCCGCCCTGGGTACGGGCGCCGTGTTGCTTGAGCGCGTTACCGCTGCTTTGGTCTGACAAGTTCATCTCGCCCTCTTCACGCTAGATTTCAAATCCCAACTAATCCCGAACGGCTGCTCGACACCTTGAAGGCCCCAGGCGCCGCTCGCGCGGCGCGTCGTCGCGACCGAACCCTCTCTTCAGCTCATCACATCCAGGAACGCGCCGTCCACGGCGAGTGCTCCCAGATCGATCTCCTGCCAGGACGCGCCCTGCGCATCCTTCCAGCGGCCGGCCGCGAACGCGGGCCGGGCGCCGACGCTCTCGGCCGGCTCGGCCTCGCGCGTCATCTGTTCTTCGCCGCGCAGGCCGGCCAGGCGGTCGACGCGCAGCGCGGCGTTGACCTGCAGCGACGGCGCCATCATCACCAGCTGGCCGTCGAGCGCCGACGGGTCGGTGGAGGACTTCGGTGCGCGCAGGCCCAGGAAGGCGGCCATGTCGATCACGGTGTACAGGTCGCCCCGCAGCTGGGCCACGCCCGTCATCCAGGGCTTGGCGTGCGGCAGCTTCAGCAGCGCCCGCAGCGGGAAGATCTCGCCGGCCTGGGCCAGCGGCAGCAGCAGGCCGACGCCGGCGCATTCGACGGCGAGCCAGCCTCGCGCACGCGGCTGCGTCTTGGCGGCTTGCAGCCGGCTCGCAAGCCGCGTTTGCAGTTCGCGCAGGGCATCTTTGTTAGCCATGGGGGTGCGTGCGAGGTGTTCGGGTCAGGGTGCCGGGTTCAACCGAGCGACTTGATCTTGGCCATCAGGTCGTCGGTGTCGACGGGCTTGACGACGTAGTCGCGGGCGCCCTGGCGCAGGCCCCAGACGCGATCGGTCTCCTGCCCCTTGCTGGTGCACATGATCACGGGCACGTCGGCGTAGCGCGGGTCGCGGGTGATCGAGCGGGTCAGCTGGTAGCCGTTGGTGCCGGGCATGACGACGTCCATCAGGATCAGGTCGGGCTTGCCCTCGGCCAGGCGCTTCATCGCGTCCTCGCCATTCTCAGCGGTGCGCACGGTGAAACCGCGCTTGGCGAGCAAGTCGGAGAGATAAGCCAATTCGGTCTTCGAATCATCGACCAGGAGAATGTGCTGGATCGGCATGGTGTGTCCTTGGAAACGCGCCTTGGTATGCGCTTTTGCTCGTTTACTTCCGTTCGCTGGCCGCGGCCGGGAATATCCGTGCGGAGAAATTCTTACTGTTCAGATCGGGCCGGGTTGTATTGGGCCACCGCACGCAGGAGCTGTTCCTTCGTGAACGGCTTGGTCAGGTAATCCTCCGACCCGACCATGCGCCCGCGCGCCTTGTCGAAGACGCCGTCCTTGGACGACAGCATGATCACCGGCACCGCGGCGAAGCGCGGGTTGCGCTTGATGATCGCGCAGGTCTGGTAGCCGTCCAGCCGCGGCATCAGGATGTCGCAGAAGATCAGGTCGGGCGTGTGGTCGTTGACCTTGGCCAGCGCGTCGAAACCGTCCTCGGCAAGCACCACTTCGTGCCCGCCCTGGCGCAGGAAGATCTCGGCACTGCGCCGGATGGTGTTGCTGTCGTCGATCACGAGCACGCGGACCGCGGGCGACGCGGGGGCGGCGGAGGGAGCCGGCGTGGCATCAGCCATTGAAAATCCCGTTCAGTTGATCCATCTTGATCATCGGTCAGATGCGGACCATTTCGAAATCTTCCTTGCGCGCCCCGCATTCCGGGCACGTCCAGTTCATCGGAACCTGGGCCCAGGGGGTGCCGGGAGCCAAACCAGTTTCAGCGTCGCCGGCGGCTTCGTCGTAGATCCAGCCGCAGATCAGGCACATCCAGGTTTGAGGTTCGTTCACAGTCGTTTCGCGTTCAGGGTCACTACAATCGTCTGGATTGTAGCCACGGCCCCGAGCGGTTAACGACGCGTTAAGGGCCAAACTAATCACATTTTCCGGGCAAGCTTCACAACTTGTCCGGCACCGGCCATGTCAAACGACCCCCATTCCGGCGCGGAAACGCCCGACGAAATCGCCGAGGAAGCCAGTGCACCCGCCTGCATCCTGACTTTCAACGCGAGCGATGCCAGCGGCGCAGGAGGCGTGGCGGGCGACGTCGCCACGATCGCCGCGATGGGCGCCCACGCGCTGCCCGTCGTCACCGCCGTGCTCATGCGCGACACCGCCGAGATCTTCGACCAGCACGTCATCGACGCCGATGCCGTGGTCGAGCAGGCGCGCTGCATCCTCGAGGACATCACCGTCTCCGGCTTCAAGGTCGGCTTCCTGGGCAATACCGACAACGTCAGTGCCGTCGCGGAAGTATTGTCGGACTATCCCGACGTGCCGCTGGTCTCGTACCTGCCGGCGCTGTCGTTCATGGAGGACGACGACCAGGCGAACTACCTCGAGGCCTTCCGCGAGCTGATCCTGCCCGCCACCGAGGTGCTGGTGGGCAACCACAAGACGCTGACGGATTTCCTGCTGCCCGAGTGGGATTCGGATCGCCCCGCCTCGCCGCGCGAGCTGGCGGTGGCCGCGGCCGAGCACGGCACGCGCTTCGTGCTGGTCACGGGCGTGATGCTGCCGGCCAAGGGCGCCGGCCAGTTCATCGACAACGTGCTGGCCTCGCCCCAGGGTGCGCTCACCGGCGAGAAGTTCGAGATGTTCGAAGCCACCTTCGTCGGTGCCGGCGACACCCTGTCCGCCGCGATGGCCGCCCTGCTGGGCGCCGCCGCCGAGCTGCAGGCCGCCGTCGGCGAGGCGCTGCAGTTCCTCGACCAGAGCCTGGATGCGGGCTTCCGCCCCGGCATGGGCGGCGTGGTGCCCGACCGCTTCTTCTGGGCACTGCCGCCCGGCGAGGACGAGGACGGCGAGCAGACGGTGGAAGACGCGCTGTCGGACGATTCGACCGAAGTCGGAGGCTCGCGCAGTGTCCACTAATGAAGGCCTGTTCGAACGCGCCCAGAAGGTCATCCCCGGCGGCGTGAATTCCCCCGTGCGCGCGTTCCGCGCGGTGGGCGGCACGCCGCGGTTCATCGCCCGCGCCGAGGGCGCGTACGTGGTGGACGCCGAGGGCAAGCGCTACGTCGACTACATCGGCTCGTGGGGCCCGATGATCCTCGGCCACGGCCACCCGGCGGTGCTCGACGCGGTGCTTAAGGCCGCGCGCGACGGCTTCAGCTTCGGCGCGCCCACCGAGCGCGAGGTCGAGCTGGCCGAGGAGATCATCCGCCACGTGCCCAGCGTCGAGCAGGTGCGGCTCGTCAGCTCCGGCACCGAGGCCTGCATGAGTGCGATCCGCCTGGCGCGCGCCGCCACCGGGCGTTCGCGGCTGATCAAGTTCGAGGGCTGCTACCACGGCCACGCCGACGCGTTGCTGGTCAAGGCCGGCTCGGGCCTGGCCACGTTCGGCCACCCGACCTCGGCCGGCGTGCCGGCGGAAGTCGTGCAGCACACGACCGTCCTCGACTACAACAACGTCCAGCAGCTGGAAGAGGCCTTCGCCGCGTACGGCAGCGAGCTGGCCTGCGTGATCATCGAGCCGATCGCCGGCAACATGAACTTCGTGCGCTCCAGCGTCGCGTTCATGAAGCGGCTGCGCGAGCTGACCCACCAGCACGGCGCGCTGCTGATCATGGACGAGGTGATGACCGGCTTCCGTGTGGCGCTCGGCGGCGCGCAGAGCCTGTACGCGCAGCAGATCCCCGGTTTCGCGCCCGACATCAGCGTGTTCGGCAAGGTGATCGGCGGCGGCATGCCGCTGGCGGCGTTCGGCGCGTCGCGCAGGATCATGGCGCAGCTCGCGCCGCTGGGCCCGGCCTACCAGGCAGGCACGCTGTCGGGCAACCCGGTGGCCACCGCGTGCGGCCTGGCCACGCTGCACGAGATCGCCAAGCCCGGCTTCCACGCGGCGCTCGGCGGGCGCACCCGCGAGGTGATGGCCGCGCTGAAGTCCGAGGCCGACGCCGCCGGCATCCCGCTGACCGTCGACAGCGAGGGCGGCCTGTTCGGCTTCTTCTTCGCCGACACGCTGCCGCACAACTACACGACCGCCGTGGCCGTCGACAAGGAACGCTTCAACCGCTTCTTCCACGCGATGCTGGACGACGGCGTCTACCTGGCGCCGGCGCTGTACGAGGCCGGCTTCGTCAGCGCCGCCCACGGCCCCGCCGAGATCGAACACACGCGCACGGCCGCCCGCGCCGCCTTCGCCGCACTCAACGCCTGATTTCCGTGGCCACGTCCCGACCGACCGAATTCATGGGCCACCCGGCGGTGGCACTCACCTCCGACGACGGCGCGCGCGCCACCGTCCTGCTGCATGGCGGCCACCTGGTCAGCTGGATCCCGGCAGGCGGGCAGGAGCAGCTCTACGTCTCGCCCACCAGCCGCTACGGCGAGGGCGAGGCCGTGCGGGGCGGCGTGCCGGTGATCTTCCCGCAGTTCTCCACGCGCGGCACCCTGCCCCGCCACGGCCTGGTGCGCACGCGCGGCTGGCAGCTGGTGCAGATGCCCTCGCACGGCAAGCACGCGCAGGCGGTGCTGCGTTTTTCGGCCGACGACGCCACGCGCAAGCTGTGGCCGCACGAGTTCGATGCCGAGATCACGATCAGCCTGATCGGCCAGCAGCTGGACATCGAGTTCGCCGTCGCCAACACCGGCGACAGCGAGTTCGAGTTCACCGTGGCGCTGCACACCTACCTGCGCACCAATGACGTGCTCAAGGCCCAGCTCGAGGGCCTGCAGGGTGTCAAGTACGAGGACAACACCACCGGCCAGTGGCAGCAGCAGTGGGGCGACATCACCCAGGTGGTCGGCGAGATCGATCGCCTCTACCACGACGCGCCCGCCCAGCTGATGCTGCGCGAGATGGGCCGCAAGCTGGCCATCGCCCACGCCGACTTCACCGACGTGGTGGTCTGGAACCCGGGCCCCGACAAGGCGGCCCAGCTCAACGACCTGCCCGACGACGACTGGCAGAAGATGCTGTGCGTCGAGGCGGCGCGGGTGATCGACCCGGTCACCCTGCAGCCGGGCGAGGAATGGGCCGGGATGCAGACTTTCATCGCGAACTGATCCCCTATCGACCAAGAGACAAGACCGCGGCGGCGAAGCCGCCCGCGGCCGAGATCCCGGAGGCCGGGCGCGAAACGTGCATGGCCCCGCGGGACGGCAACAAGAACGAATCGTCATGCACATCCACATCCTGGGCATCTGCGGCACCTTCATGGGCGGCCTGGCCGCCCTCGCCCGCGAGGCCGGCCACAAGGTCACCGGCTGCGACGCCAACGTCTACCCGCCGATGAGCGACCAACTGCGCGCCCTCGGCATCGAGCTCATCGAGGGCTACGGCACCGACCAGGTGGCCATCGCGCCGGACGTGTTCGTCGTCGGCAACGCGGTCTCGCGCGGCAATCCGCTGATGGAGGCCATCCTCGACGAGGGCCTGCCCTACGTCAGCGGCCCGCAATGGCTGGCCGACCACGTGCTGGTGGGGCGCCACGTGCTGGCCGTGGCCGGCACGCACGGCAAGACGACCACCACCGCGATGCTGGCGTGGATCCTCGACCAGGCCGGCCTGGAACCCGGCTTCCTGGTGGGCGGCGTGCCGCGCAACTTCGGCGTGTCGGCGCGGCTGGGCAAGTCGCACGCGGCCGGCGGCGCGCGGCCGCTGTTCGTGATCGAGGCCGACGAGTACGACACCGCGTTCTTCGACAAGCGCAGCAAGTTCGTGCACTACCGCCCGCGCACCGCGGTGCTGAACAACCTGGAGTTCGACCACGCGGACATCTTCCCCGACCTGGCCGCCATCGAGACGCAGTTCCACCACCTGGTGCGCACGATGCCATCCAGGGGCCGCATCGTCGTCAACGCCCGCGAGGACTCGCTGCAGCGCGTGCTCGAGCGCGGATGCTGGAGCGAGGTGCAGCGCTTCGGCGCGCGCAAGGAAGAGCCCGGCGCGCTGCGCGCCCGCGGCGAGCCGCACGCGTTCGACGTGCTGCGCGGGTCGATGAAGATCGCACACGTCGAATGGCACCTGCTGGGCGAGCACAACCAGATGAACGCGCTGGCCGCGATCGCCGCGGCCGAGCACGTGGGCGTCGCGCCCGACGCCGCCGCCAAGGCGCTGGCCTCGTTCGAGAACGTGGCGCGTCGCCTCGAGCTCAAGGGCGAGGCCGGCGGCGTGAAGGTCTACGACGACTTCGCGCACCACCCCACCGCGATCCGCACCACCATCGACGGCCTGCGCCGCAAGGTCGGCGCGCAGCGCATCCTGGCCGTGTTCGAGCCGCGCTCCAACACGATGAAGCAGGGCGCGATGAAGGCGCAGCTGCCGTGGGCCCTCGAGGAAGCCGACCTCTCGTTCTGCCACTCGGGCGGCCTGTCGTGGGACGCCGAGGAAGCGCTCGCGCCGCTGGGCGAGCAGGCGCAGGTGTGGGACACGATCGGCGGCCTCGTCGCGGCCGTCGCCAAGGCCGCCAGGCCCGGCGACCACGTGCTGTGCATGAGCAACGGCGGCTTCGGCGGCATCCACGCCAAGCTTCTGGCCGCGCTCGCAAGGTGACGGCCCGGCTCGCTTCGCTCCCCGCACCCGAGGGGCTCAGGGCAGCTCGCTCCGGAGCGGCCGAGCGCTCGCCGGCCGGATCGCTCACGCACCTGCTGTACCTGCACGGTTTCCGCTCCTCGCCGCAATCGGCCAAGGCGCGCTGGATGGCCGACTGGGTCGCGGCGCATCGGCCCGACCTCGTGTGGGCCTGCCCGCAGCTGCCGCCGTCGCCGGCCGAAGCGCTGGCCGACATGCGCGCCATCGTCGCCGGCTGGCCCGCCGCCACGACGGGCGTCATCGGCAGCTCGCTGGGCGGCTTCTACGCCACGATCGTCGCCGAGTCGCTGGGCTGCCGCGCGGTGCTCGTGAACCCGGCGGTCGACCCGGCGCGCGACCTCGCGGCCCACATCGGCCGCCAGACGATGTACCACGCACAGGGCGAGAGCTTCGACTTCCGCGCCGAGTACGTCGACGAGCTGCGCGCGATGGCGCCGCTCGTGCCGCTCGCGCATCCCGGAAACATCCTCGCGATCATCGCCAAGGGCGACGAGGTGCTGGACTGGCGCGAGATGACGGCGCGCTACGCCCACGGCCCGATGAAGCTGATCGCGGGCAGCGACCACGGCCTGACCGATTTCGAGTCGCACGTGCCGGACCTGCTGCGCCACCTCGGGCTCTGAGCGCGTCGGCCAGGCACAAAGTCGCGGATCGCCGGCACTTTTGCCGCGGCGCGGCGAGCGTGCGGAGCGCGCGACGACAATCGCACGCTCCACAACCCGCCCTCGCCTCCATGCGCCTTGCCAACAAGATCGCCATCGTCACCGGCGCCGCCCAGGGCATCGGCCTGGCCACCGCCCTGAAGTTCGCCCGCGAGGGCGCCAGCGTCGTGGTGTGCGACGTGCACGACGTCGACGCCGCGGCCGCGACGGTGGGCGCGGCGACGGTGGACGGCGCGGCCTGCGTCGGCCACGTGGTCGACGTCACCGACCGCGCGCAGGTCGACGCGATGGTGGCCGCCGTGAAGGCGCGCTTCGGCCGCATCGACGTGCTCGTGAACAACGCCGGCATCACCAAGGACGCGCGCCTGCAGAAGATGACGATCGAGCAGTTCGACGCCGTCATCGACGTCAACCTGCGCGGCGTGTTCCATTGCACGCAGGCCGTGGCCGACACGATGGTGGCGCAGGGCTCGGGCAGCATTCTCAACGCGAGCTCGGTGGTGGGCATCTACGGCAACTTCGGCCAGACCAACTACGCGGCCACGAAGTTCGGCGTGATCGGCTTCACCAAGACCTGGAGCCGCGAGCTCGGGCCCAAGGGTGTGCGCGTCAACGCGGTGGCGCCGGGCTTCGTCGAGACGCCCATCCTCGCCACCGTACCCGACAAGGTGCTGCAGCACATGCGCGAGCAGGTGCCGCTGCACCGCCTGGGCAAGCCCGAGGAGATCGCCAACGTCTACGCGTTCCTGGCGAGCGACGAGGCGAGCTACGTCAACGGCGCGGTGATCGAGGTGTCGGGCGGGATGACCGTCTGACGCTCAGGCGGCGACGCCGAACTGCCGCCGGTACGCGACCGGGCTGACGCCGGTGGCCAGGCGGAAGTGCCGGCGGAACGACTCCTCGGAGCCGAAGCCGGCCAGCGACGACACGTGCGCCAGCGGCCGCGTGCTCGTCTCGAGCAGCTGGCGCGCGAGCTCGACGCGCTCACGGATCAACCAGTCCACCGGCGACATGCCCAGCGACTGCTGGAACTGGCGCTGCAGCGTGCGCACGCTCATCGCGGCGCGCTCGGCCAGCGATGCGAGCGTCCAGTCCTCGGTGGGATGCGCGCGCACCCAGTCCATCAAGCGTGCGAGCCGCGCGGCCTCGTCCTGCGGCACCGGGCGCGCGACGAACTGCGCCTGGTCGCCGAGCCGATGCGGCGGCACCACCAGCCGCTGCGCGACCTGGTTGGCCACGCGCGGGCCGTGGTCGCGGCGCACCAGGTGCAGCATCATGTCCAGCCCCGCGGCGGAGCCGGCCGACGTCAGCAGCGGGCCCTCGTCGACATAGATCGAGTTGGGGCGCACGTCGATGTGCGGATGGCGCTGCTGCAGCAGGTCGGCATAGCGCCAGTGCGTGGTGGCGGCCTTGCCATCGAGCAGCCCGGTGGCCGCCAGCACGAACACGCCGGAGCAGATGGTGGCGATGCGCGCGCCGCGCTCGTGCGCCGCCACCAGTCGCCGCACCAGCGCAGGCGAGGGCGCGACGTCCACGCCCTGCCAGCCCGGGATGATGACGGTGCCGGCCCGCGCCAGCATCGCCAGCCCGTGCGGCACCTGCACCGAGATGCCGCCGGCCGCGCGCACCGTGCCGCGCGCCTCGGCGCAGGCCGCGAAGCGGTACCAGTCCACGCCAAGCTCGGGTCGATCGAGCGAGAACACCTCGACCGCGCAGCCGAACTCGAAAGTGCACAGGCCTTCGTAGGCGAGCGCGACGACGAGGTGATCCTTCATGGCGCTATCTTACCGGTGATTGGCATTCCGGCCACTTCCGGGCACGGCGCCCCGATCCCAGAATGAGGCCATCAACACCAGGAGCCGCCCATGTCCTCGCCCGTCGCCGCCGTCCCCGCCGCCGCCTCGCCCGCCGCGCTGTCGCACTTCGAATCGAGCCTGCGGTTCGAGACGGACTGCTGGGACGTCCACCACAGCCGCGCCACCGGCCAGCAGGATTTCGTGCTGCTGGACGTGCGCGGCCCCGACGCGTACGCCGCCGGCCACGTGCCCGGCGCCCTCCACCTGCCGCACGGCAAGATCACCGAGGGCAGGATGCGCGAGTTCCCGGACGGCACGCTGTTCGTCACGTACTGCGCCGGCCCGCACTGCAACGGCGCCACGCGCGGCGCGATCCGGCTGGCGCGGCTGGGGCGGCCGGTCAAGATCATGATCGGCGGCGTCACCGGCTGGATCGACGAGGGTTTCGCGCTGGAATCGGTCGCGCAGGCTGCCGCCTGAACGCCCGTCCGCCGGCCGACGCGCCGTAACGGCCGGTGACCGGTTTGCGCGCCGGCCGGCGCCGGAACTCGGCGACAATCGCCGTGTGAATTACGCTCTCTTCGATGACGCCGGCAAGTTCCTCGCCGGGCGGGTGATGTCCGAGGCCGACAGCTCGATCCAGGTGGAACTCGAGTCCGGCAAGCGTGTGAAGGTCAAGTCTTCGCACGTGCTCCTGCGCTTCGAGAAGCCGCAGCCCGCGGAACTGATCGCGCAGGGCCAGGCGCTGGCGCGCGAGATCGACCTCGACCTCGCCTGGGAATTCGCCGGCGAAGGCGAATTCGGCTTCGCCGACCTGGCGCGCGACTACTTCGACGCGTCGGCCGGCCCCGTGCAGCAGGCCGCCGCGCTGTTCCGCCTGTTCGAGGCGCCGCACTACTTCCGCCGCATGGCCAAGGGCGTGTTCCGCAAGGCGCCCGAGGAGACGGTCAAGGCCGCGCTGCTGGGCATCGAGCGCAAGCGCCAGCAGGCGCTGCAGATCCAGGAGTGGGCCAGCGAGCTGGCGGCGGGCACGACGCCGGCGCCGATCCGCGACCAGCTCTACAAGATCCTGTTCAAGCCGGACAAGAACGCGCCCGAGTACAAGGCGGTGGTCGAGGCGTCCAAGCAGTCGCAGCGCTCGCCGCTGGACCTGCTCAAGGCCGCCGGCGCCATCACCAGCCCGTACCAGTTCCACTGGCGCCGCTTCCTGTTCGAGGAGTTCGGCAAGGGCACGGGCTTCCCGCCGCTGACGGCGCCGACCATCAATGACGACCTGCCGCTGGCGCAGGTGGCCGCGTTCTCGATCGACGACTCGCAGACGACCGAGATCGACGACGCCCTGTCCGTGCGCGGCCTGGGCTCGGGCACCGTCGTGTTCGGCGTGCACATCGCCGCGCCGGGCCTGGCCATCCTGCCGGACAGCCCCGTCGACAAGGTCGCGCGCGATCGCCTGTCCACCGTCTACATGCCGGGCTGGAAGATCACGATGCTGCCCGACGCCATCGTCGAGAAGTACACGCTCGCCGAAGGCCGCGACTGCCCGGCGCTGAGCCTGTACGTCACCTTCGACGAGGCCACGCTGGAGATCAGGGGCAGCGAGACGAAGGTCGAGCGCGTGCCCATCGTCGCGAACCTGCGCCACGACAAGCTCGACACCGTCGTCACCGAGCAGTCGCTGCTGGGCGAGGCGCCCGCCGACTACGCGTTCGCCACCGAGCTGGCCTTCACGTTCCGCCTCGCGCGCCACCTGAAGGCGCTGCGCGAGGTGGTGCGCGGCAAGCCCGAGAACTTCAACCGGCCCGACTACAACTTCCGCCTGCAGGCCGCCGACGGCCAGTCGCCGACGCGCGAGCCCGGCGGCGACGAGACGGTCACCATCACCGAGCGCCGCCGCGGCGCGCCGCTCGACCTGATCGTGTCGGAAGCGATGATCCTGGCCAACAGCACCTGGGGCGGCTGGATCGCCGAGATGGGCGTGCCGGGCATCTACCGCAGCCAGGCGAGCCTGGCGCCGGGCGTCAAGGTGCGCATGGGCGTCAAGCCCGCACCGCACGCCGGCATGGGCGTGGCGCAGTACACGTGGGCGACGTCGCCGCTGCGGCGCTACGTCGACCTCGTCAACCAGTGGCAGATCATCGCCTGCGTGCGCAACGGGCGCATGGCGCCGTTGTCCGCGCCGTTCAAGCCCAAGGACGCGACGCTGTTCTCGATCATCTCGGGCTTCGACACCGCGTACGCCGCGTACAACGGCTTCCAGACCGGCATCGAGCGCTTCTGGACGCTGCGCTGGCTGCAGCAAAACGAGGTCGCCGAACTCGACGCCGCCGTGCTCAAGGACGGCCTGGTGCGCGCCGACACGCTGCCGCTCGTGTTCAAGGCCGCCGGCTGCGACGGCCTCGCGCGCGGCACGCACGTGCGGGTGCGCGTGGACGGCGTCGACCTGCTGACGCTGGACGTGCATGCCCGCCTCGTCGCGCGCCTGGATGACGAGGCCGCGCCGGAAGACGCCGCCACCGAAGACGCCGACGAGGCCGAGGAAGCGGGCGCCGGCCCGCTCACGCTGGCCATCGACGTCGACGAAGAAGCCCCGCCCGCCGAAGGCGCCGCCACACCGGCCTGATCGCCGCGACACGCCCCCCGATGGACAAGAACTTCACTCGCCCGCCGCAACGCCAGATGTTCGCCCCCGAGCCGTTGTCGGTGCGCATTCGCAACTGGCGGCCGAGCGTGATGCAACTGGCGCTGACGATCTCGATCACGCTGCACGTGGCCGTGCTGGGCGTGCGCTTCGTCGATCCGCAGGACTTCAACCGCGTGTTCCAGGACACGCCGCTCGAAGTCGTGCTGGTCAACGCGCGTTCCAGCGAGGCCCCCACCAAGGCGCAGGCGATCGCGCAGGCCAACCTCGCCGGCGGGGGCGAGGCCGAAGCCGGCATCGCCACGTCGCCGCTGCCGCCGTCGCCCAACCAGCTGATCGGCGACGACCAGACCGACTCGTCCAAGGCCATCGAGCAGCTTCAGGAACAGCAGCAGCTGATCCTCACGCAGATCCGGCGCGACATCGCCGCCATGCCGGTGCCCGATCCGCACAAGGCCTCGCAGACGCCGGCCGAGCGCCAGACCGAGGAGCTGCGCCAGCAGAAGCTGCGCCAGCTGGCCGTGATCGAGAAGCAGATCAACGAGCAGAACGCCCGCCCGCGCCGCCGCTACATCAGCCCGGCCACGCGCGAGGAGGTCTACGCGATCTACTACGACAAGCTGCGCCAGCGCATCGAGGACAAGGGCACCGCGAACTTCCCCACGCTCAACGGGCACAAGCTGTACGGCGAGCTGACCGTCAACCTGATCATCGACGCGCGCGGCCGCATCGTCGAATCGGAAGTGGTGCGCAGCTCGAACTCGCGCTTCCTCGACCAGCGCGCGCTGGCGATCGCCCAGGCCGCGGCGCCGTTCGGCGGCTTCAGCGACGACATGAAGCAGAAGGCCGACCAGATCGTGGTGACCTCGCGCTTCCGCTTCACGAAGACCGAGGGCATGCAGGCCACGATGACCACCAACGGAGGTTGAGTCCCTTGAGCGCCTCGAGTCCTGCCCGTCTCGCCGTCGTCGGCAATCCCGTCGCCCACAGCCGCTCGCCGCAGATCCACGCGCGCTTTGCCGCCGCCACGGGGCTGGCCGTCGACTACACGCGCATCGAGTCGCCGCTCGACGGCTTCGTCGCCACGCTGCGCGCCTTCGCCGAGTCGGGCGCGCGCGGCTGCAACGTCACCGTGCCGTTCAAGGGCGAGGCCTTCGCGGCCTGCGCGCGCCTGAGCGAGCGCGCGCGCCGCGCGGAGGCGGTCAACACCGTCGTGTTCGAGGCCGACGGCTGGTTCGGCGACAACACCGACGGCGCCGGCCTGGTGCGCGACATCGAACTGAACGCCGGCGTGCCGCTGGCCGGCAAGCGCGTGCTGCTGCTGGGCGCCGGCGGCGCCGCGGCCGGCGCGCTCGACCCGCTGCTGGCCGCGCGGCCGGCGGCGCTGGTGGTCGCCAACCGCACGCCGAGCAGGGCCCAGGCGATGATCGAGCGCTTTGCCGCCGGCGCCGCGCGCCTGGACGTGCCCCTGTCGGCCGCGCCGCTCGACGCACCCGGCGCGGGCTTTGACGTGCTGGTCAACGCCACCGCCGCCAGCCTGCAGGCCGACGTCCCGCCGCTGCCCGCGGGCACGCTCAAGCCCGGCGCGCTGGCGCTGGACATGATGTACGGCGCCGCCACCGTGCCCTTCCTGCGCTGGGCGCGCGCGCAGGGCGCCGTCGCGCGCGACGGCCTGGGCATGCTGGTGGAGCAGGCGTCCGAGGCGTTCTTCGTGTGGATGGGCCAGCGCCCCGCCACGTTCCAGGTGCTCGCCGAACTGCGGCGCGAGGTCGACGCGCAGATCGAGGCGGCCGCCAGGGCCTCGGCGTGAACGCCGGCTTGCGCAACGTCGGCCGCCTGGTCGGCATGCTGCTGGTCGCGACGCTCGCGCTGCAGCTCTACTTCCTGCTGCGCGTCGCGCTGATGACGGTGGTGGCGCCGGAGTCCACCACCTTCCAGCGCAGCGAGATCTGGCGCATCGTGCTCGAGAAGCACCAGCTGCCGTGGGCGCAGGAGAGCGTGCCGGCCAGCCGCATCTCCGACAACCTGCGCCGCGCCGTGATCGCCAGCGAGGACGCCGGCTTCGTCGACCACCACGGCGTCGAATGGGACGCGGTGGAAAAGGCCTGGTCGAAGAACGAGAAGGCGCAGGCGCGCGCCGAGGCGCAGCAGAACCGCGCGGCCACCCGGCGCGGCCGCGACGGCAAGCCGCGCGAGGTCGTGGCCAAGGTCGTCGGCGGCTCGACGATCTCGCAGCAGCTCGCCAAGAACCTGTTCCTCTCGGGCGAGCGCAACGTGCTGCGCAAGGGCCAGGAGCTGGTGATCACCTACATGCTGGAGTTCGTGCTGGGCAAGGAGCGCATCCTGACCACGTACCTGAACAACGTCGAATGGGGCGAGGGCGTGTTCGGCGCCCAGGCCGCGGCGCAGCACTATTTCCACAGCAGCGCGGCCACGCTGGGCGCGGCGCAGGCGGCGCGGCTCGCGGTGATGCTGCCCGCGCCCAAGCGCTTCGAGAAGTCGCCGTCGTCGCCGTACGTGCTCGGGCGCTCGGCCACGATCGTCGCCCGCATGGGCGGCGTCGACCTGCCCTGACGGCGCTCGAGCGCCCGCCATCGTCGCCCGCAGGGACTGTCCCGACCTGCGATAGTGGCGGCCGGAGTCGCGCGCCCAAGCCGCAAGAGAAGACATGGAACTGGATCGAGAACAGCAGGAAGTCGCGCAGACCGCCGCGCGCATGATCGTCGAGGACGGCCTGGACTACGCCAGCGCCCGCCGCAAGGCGATGCAAGAACACGGCGAAGGCGGACGCCGTCTGCGTGATGGCCCCAGCAACGAAGCCATCGAGGACGAAGTCCGCGCCCACATCGCCATCTTCCACGCCGACACCCAGCCGGCCGAGCTGCGCGCCCTGCGCGACGCGGCACTGCGCTGGATGCTGCGGCTGGCCGAGTTCCGGCCGCACGTGGGCGGCGCGGTGTGGCGCGGCACGGCCACGCGGCAGTCCATCGTGCGCATCGACCTGTACTGCGAGGACACCAAGGCGCCGGAGCTCGCGCTGCTGGACCGCGGCATCGACTACGAGACGGTCAGCGAGCCGCTGGGCCGAGGCGAGCACTCGCTGACGCTGGTGGTGGACGAGCGCAGCGCCGAACTCGGCGACTGGATCACGATCCACCTGAACGTCCTCGACCTGGACGACCTGCGCGGCGCCCTCAAGCCCGACGCCCGCGGCCAGACCTGGCGCGGCGACGCGGCGGCCCTGCGCCGGCTGCTCGAGGAGGAGCCGGCATGAGCGGCCTGACGCGACGCGACCTGGCGATCGCCGGCGTGCTGGGCGGCGCCGCGCTGGGCGTGGGCGCCTGGCTGCGCCATCGCCAGCCGCCGGTGCAGGTGGGCGACACCGCCGCGGTCGCGGCCTCGGCCGCCGGCGAGGCGCTGCCGCCGCTGACGCCGATCCCGGCGCCGATCAGGACCCTGGACGGCCGCATGCTGACCGACGCGGACGTCGCCGGCCGCTTCGTCGTGCTCAATTTCTGGGCACCCTGGTGCCCGCCGTGCGTCAAGGAGATGCCCGAGATCGACCGCTTCGCGCGCTCGGACGCCGGCAAGAACGCGCTGGTGATCGGCCTGGCGATCGACGAACAGCCGGCCGTCGAGAAGTTCGTGGCGGCCCATCCGGTCTCATTCCCGATCTCCATCCTCGGGTATGCCGGGCTTGCCTGGGCCCGCCGCCTCAGCAATGATCCGAACGTCGCCTTGCCGTTCACGGCCGTGTTCGATCGCTCGCAGCGGCTCGCCCAACACAAGTTCGGTGCAACCAACGCGGCGGAATTGACCGACTGGACACGCATTTCCTGAGCGAACTCGCAGCAACCGGCGCGCTGGGTGCTCCGGATCGGGGCCGAAAAGCGCGGATCTGCGCTCAACCGCGTTGCCTAACGCGGGTTGAGTTGTCAAGCACTCTTTTTAGGGTAAATTCTCGCTTAGTGGCGGGAACGGCGCTCAACAAAGCGTAAAGTCCGCCTCTTTCGAATTGACACGCCGGCCTTCCGCCGCCGAATTGCGCCTCGCATGAACGTCCTCGTGCTTCACGGTCCCAACCTCAACCTGCTCGGTACACGCGAGCCGGCTGTGTATGGAAGTACCACGTTGCCGGACATTGATCGCGAATTGCAGCAGATCGCGAAAGAAGCCGGAGCCAGCCTGCAGAGCCTGCAGAGCAACCACGAAGGCGTGCTGATCGACCGCGTCCACGCGGCGCGCACCGACGGCACCGACTTCATCGTGATCAATCCGGGCGCGTTCACGCACACCAGCGTCGCCCTGCGCGACGCGTTTGCCGGCGCGGCGATCCCGTTCGTCGAAGTGCACCTGTCGAACGTCCATCGTCGCGAGCCCTTCCGGCAGCATTCCTATTTTTCCGATCTGGCCGAAGGCGTGATCGTCGGCCTCGGCGCCCAGGGCTACTACCTGGCGCTGAAGTTCGCCCTCTCGCGCGCTCCCAAGCGCAGCTAGCCCGCCTCACGCGGCCCGGCGCCACGAGCGCCGTCCACAGCAATTCTTTCCAGGAGACCGTTCCATCATGGACATGCGCAAGCTCAAGACCTTGGTCGACCTCGTTTCGGAGTCCAACATCTCCGAACTCGAAATTACCGAAGCCGAAGGCAAGGTCCGCATCGTCAAGGCCGGCTACGGCGTTCCCACCACGATGATGATGCCGGCCGCCGCACCGATGATGATGCAGGCCGCCCCGGCCCATGCCGCGCCGTCCGCCGAGGCCGCCCCGTCCGCCGAGGCCGCCCCGGCGCAGACCGGCCACGTCGTGAAGTCCCCGATGGTCGGCACGTTCTACCGCTCGGCCAGCCCGGGCGCCAAGCCGTTCGCCGAAGTGGGCAGCGCGATCAAGGAAGGCGACGCCATCTGCATCGTCGAGGCGATGAAGATCATGAACGAGATCGAGTGCGACATGACCGGCACGGTCACCAAGATCCTGGTCGAGAACGGCCAGGCCGTGGAATTCGGCCAGCCGCTGTTCATCATCGAATAAGCGGACTCCGCCATGTTCAAGAAGATTCTTATCGCTAACCGTGGCGAGATCGCGCTACGGATCCAGCGAGCCTGTCGAGAGATGGGCATCCAGTCGGTGGTGGTCTATTCCGAGGCCGACCGCGACGCCAAGTACGTCAAGCTGGCCGACGAGGCCGTGTGCATCGGCCCGGCGCCCTCGATGCAGAGCTACCTCAACATGCCGGCGATCATCTCGACGGCCGAGGTGACCGACGCCGAGGCGATCCACCCCGGCTACGGCTTCCTGTCCGAGAACGCCGACTTCGCCGAGCGCGTCGAAAAGAGCGGCTTCACGTTCATCGGCCCGACGCCCGAGTCGATCCGCATCATGGGCGACAAGGTGTCGGCCAAGCAGGCGATGATCAAGGCCGGCGTGCCCTGCGTGCCGGGCTCCGAGGGCGTGCTGCCCGAGGATCCGAAGGAGATCATCCGCATCGCGCGCGCGATCGGCTACCCGGTCATCATCAAGGCGGCCGGCGGCGGCGGCGGGCGCGGCATGCGCGTCGTCCACACCGAGGCGGCGCTCGTCAACGCGGTGCAGATGACCCGCACCGAGGCCGGCGCGGCGTTCAACAATCCGAACGTCTACATGGAGAAGTTCCTCGAGCATCCGAGGCACATCGAGATCCAGATCCTGGCCGACCAGCACAAGAACGCGGTCTGGCTGGGCGAGCGCGACTGCTCGATGCAGCGCCGCCACCAGAAGATCATCGAGGAAGCGCCGGCGCCGGGCATCCCGCGCCGCGTCATCGAGAAGATCGGCGAACGCTGCGCCGCCGCCTGCAAGCGCATCGGCTACCGCGGCGCCGGCACGTTCGAGTTCCTGTACGAGGACGGCGAGTTCTACTTCATCGAGATGAACACGCGCGTGCAGGTCGAGCACCCGGTCACCGAGCTGGTGACGGGCGTGGACATCGTGCAGATGCAGATCAAGGTCGCGGCCAACGAGCCGCTGCCGTTCACGCAGCGCCAGATCCAGATGCGCGGCCACTCGATCGAGTGCCGCATCAACGCCGAGGACCCGTACAAGTTCACGCCGTCGCCGGGCCGCATCTCGATGTGGCACCCGCCGGGCGGCCCCGGCGTGCGCGTCGACTCGCACATCTACACGAACTACTACGTGCCGCCGAACTACGACTCGATGATCGGCAAGATCATCGTGCACGGCGACACGCGCGACCAGGCGCTCGCGCGCATGCGCGTGGCGCTGTCCGAGACGGTGGTCGAAGGTATCCAGACCAACATCCCGCTGCACCGCGAGCTGATGGTGGACGCCAAGTTCATCGAGGGCGGCACCAGCATTCACTATCTCGAAGGCTGGCTGGCCCAGCACACCCGCTGATGTTCGAACTCGTCCTGCAGGCGCCCGAGTCCCTGGTGGAGTCGGTCTCCGACGCCCTCATGGACGAGCTCGACGCGCTGTCGGTCTCGGTGGAGGACTCCGACGCCGACACCGACGCCGAGCGGGCGCTGTTCGGCGAACCCGGCATGCCCGCGCCCAGCGCCGGCTGGGCGCGCTCCACGCTGAAGGCGCTGTTCGAGACCGAGCAGGCCGCCAGCGACGCCGCCACGCTGCTGCTCGCGCAGGACTGGGCGACCCAGCCCGGCGCCAGCATCAGCATGAGCTCGCTGCACAAGGTCGAGGAGCAGGACTGGGTGCGCCTGACGCAATCGCAGTTCGACCCGGTCGAGATCACGCCCGAGTTCTGGATCGTGCCGACGTGGCACGAGCCGCCGGCCGGCGCGAAGCGCGTCATCCGCCTGGACCCCGGCATGGCGTTCGGCACCGGCACGCACCCGACCACCCGCATGTGCCTGGCCTGGATCGCCGCGCACGAGGCCGACATCGCCGGCCGCCGCGTGCTCGACTACGGCTGCGGCTCCGGCATCCTGGCCATCGGCGCGGCGATGCACGGCGGCACGCCCATCGACGCGGTCGACATCGATCCCGCCGCCATCTCCACCACCGCCCAGAACGCCGCCGACAACGGCGTGGTGCTGCGCTCCGGCGCGCCCGACATGGCCGCCGGAGAGTACCCGCTGGTGCTGGCCAACATCCTCGCCACGCCGCTGAAGATGCTCGCGCCGCTGCTGTGCGGCCACGTCGCACCGGCCGGCCACCTCGTGCTGGCCGGCATCCTCGAGCGCCAGGCCGACGAGCTGAAGGCCGCGTACGCGCCCTGGATCGCGCTCGAAGTCGCCAACACCGTCGACGGTTGGATCCTGATGACGGGGCGCAAGGCGGGCTGAAGGTGGCCGCCGCGGGCGGCCATCCTGCTGCACGGCGCAGGCCGGGCTGAAGGCGGTCGCCGCAGGCGGCCATCCTGCTGCACGGCGCAGGCCGGGCTGAGGGCGGTCGCCGGACATCCCGACGGGCAGTGCAGGCTTGGCCGCCCCGCCGTGACCCAACTTGACTATCCTTCAGGACGGCGCAAACCAGTGACCCGCCCGTTACGCCGGGTGACGATCTCATACCCGACGGGGTATGTGATCCCTGGCTCGCGTCGTCCTGGATCCCCCTCGTCGCATCGTATGATTCGAGCATGAGCCTCGCCACCCGCTGTCCCGCCTGCGGCACGATCTTCCGTGTCGTGCAGGACCAGCTCAAGGTCTCCGAAGGCTGGGTGCGCTGCGGCCAGTGCCACGAGGTGTTCCACGGCATCGAGGCGCTGTTCGATCTCGACAGCGACCCAGCCATCGCTGCCCGCCGAGCCGCCCGCCAGCCCGCCGCGCCGCCGCCCACCCGGGTGTTCGCGCAGCAGCGCGCCAGCGCACCGATCCCGCCGCTGCCGCCCTCGCCGCCGGCGCCCGTCCAGATGCAGCCGCCTGCACCGGCTTCGGTGCAGATGCAGCCAGCCGCACCAGCTCCTGCGCGGACGCCCTCGCCCGCCCCTGCGCCGGTGGCGACGCAAGCGCGGCCGCCCGCGCCGACGACGACCGCCGCGCCGCCCGTGTCCGCCACGCCCTCGGCCTTCGGCAATTCCGGGTTGCCGCCGGCGGCGTCGCCCGCGGTCCGACCGGGCTTCACCGGCTTCACGCCCGCCACGCGCCCGATGCCGCCTGCGCCGGAGCGCCCTGCCGCGCCGGTGACGCCGCCGTCGCAGGCGCCCGCGCCCGCACCGGTCTCGCCGTCCCCGGAGCCGATGATGGCGCCGTTGACCGTGCCTGCGCAGCCGGCCACCAGCCCGGTGCCGCAGGTGGCCACGCGCAGCACGATCGCGCCGCGCTTCGCCGCGCGCCTGGCCGAGGAGGCGGCGCGCGCGCAGGCCGCCACGGCCGCAGCGGCCTCGCCGCCCAGCATCGTGGTGACCCCGCCGGTACAGACGTCGCGGCCGATGCCGCTGTCGACGCCGTCGGCGCCGGTTCCGTTCTCGCCGCCGTCCGCGCCCTTGCCGCTGGGCGCGCCGCCGTCCGCGCGGGTGCCGTTGTCGCCGCCGTCAGCGCCGATGCCGTTCTCCGCGCCGTCGGCGCCGGTTCCGTTCTCGCCGCCGTCAGCGCCCGTGCCGTTCTCGATGCCGTCGGCGCCAGCGCCGGTCGCTGCCGTGCCGGCCCCCGTCCCGGTCGCGCCGTCGCGCGTCCCCGCGCCGCAGTCAATGCCGCCCGCGTTCAAGCCGACGGCGCCGGCGCCGCTGTCCAAGGCGCCTGCGCCGCAGCCCACCGCGCCGACACCGCCGCCGCTGCCGTCCGCACCCGCGCCGCTGTTCAAGCCGACGATGCCGATCAGCATGACGACGTCGCCGGCGCCGTTCTCCGTGCCGTCGGCGCCGATCCCGATCACGACGCCGGACGAGTTCGACCTCGGCCCGCTCGACGACGCGCCGCCGCCGCTGCCCGGCCACTTCGCGCCCACGGCGCCGATGTCGCTCGACGCGCTGACCGAGCTCGCGCCGCTGGTGCCGTTGTCGCCGCCGCCGCAACCGGGCCGGTCGACCGGGCCGATGCCCCTGGGTGCGGCGTCGGCACCCGTGCCGTTCGGCCATCGCCCGTCCGCCCCGGTGCCGCTGGGCACAGCGTCCGCGCCGGCGCCGGCGCCGTTCGACTTCGCGCGCCGCGCCGAGGAAGCCGCGTCGCGCTGGCAGACGCAGCCGATGCCGCTGCAACCGCGCGGGACCGCGGCGCCGCCGCCGGCGCAGACACCGGCGTCGTGGTTCGCTCCTCCGCCCGCGCCGGTCGAGGAGCCCACGCCCGCGGCTGCGCCTACGCCCGCAGCGGCGCCGGCATCGTGGTTCGCGACGCCGTCCGCGCCGGCCACCGCGCCCGCGCCGGCACCGGGCGCGGCGACACCGGCCATCGCGCCGACGCCCGCACAAATCTCCACGTCGCCATCGGCCTTCGCGACGCCTCCCGCGCCCGCCCTCGCGCCCTCGCCCGCTCCGGCGTCCGCATCGGCCCTCGCGCCTGCGCCAGCGCACGTGGCCGCGCCCGCGCCCGCGCCCGCGCCCGCGCCCGAGGCGATCTTCATTCCGCCATCGATCGCCGCGCGTCGCCCGGTCGTGGAAGCGCCGCCGCCCGCGCCCGTCGCGGCCGCCCTGCCCGACCTGCCGCTCGTCACGCCGATCGAGTCGCCCGCGGTCGAGGCCGGCGCCTCCGACCTGGCCGACGACTTCGCTGCGCCGGTGCCGTCCGCGCTGGACACGGCAGCCTCGGCCTTCGAAGACATCCCGCACGATGACTTCGGCGATGTCGAGATCATCGAACCGGCGCCCGAGGTCGGCGGCTCGACGATTCCCAGCCGCCTGGCCGACGAGCTCGACGAGGAACTGCGCGCCGGCCCGCCGACGCTCGCGTCGCTGCTGCCCGAGGACGCCGGCGAGTGGCCGCCCAAGCGCAGCAAGAAGAAGAAGGATGCGGCCGCCGGAGCACCCGAGAGCGTGCTCGTCGACAAGACCAAGGACCCGCGCTTCCTGCGCGAGGCCCGCAGCGGGGCGCGCTGGCGCAGGCCGTGGGTGCGCGCGACGCTGAGCCTGCTGCTGGTGGGGCTGGTGGTCGGCGCCGCGGCGCAGGTGGCCTGGCCGATGCGCGACACCATCGCCGCGCGCTGGCCCGTCACGCAGCCGATGTGGGCGTGGGTCTGCGAGCAGGCCGACTGCAAGATCGAGGCGCCGCGTTCGATCTCGTCGCTCGCGCTCGACGGCAGCACGCTCACGCGCACCGACACCGAGCACGTGCTGCTGTTCTCCGCCGACCTGCACAACCGCGCCGACCACGAGGTGCGCATGCCGTCGTTCGACGTGAGCTTCATGGATCTGAACGGCGAGATCGTCGCGCGCAAGGTGCTGAGCCCGGAGCAGCTGGGCATCCGCCAGGCGTCGCTGCCGGCGCTCGGCGAGCTGCACGTGCACGCGCGGCTGCAGGTGGGCACGCTGCCGGCCAGCGGCTTCCAGGCCGACCTGTTCTACCCGTGATCCGTTCCGGCGGCGCGGCGCGCGCGCCGGCCCCCACCCTCATCGACTCCTGAAAGCGCCCCATGGCCAGCCTCGTCTGCGGTTCCCTCGCGTTCGACACGATCACCGTGTTCCCCGGCCGCTTCGCCGACCAGATCCTGCCGGAGCAGCTGCACATCCTGAACGTGTCGTTCCTGGTGCCGACGCTGCGGCGCGAATTCGGCGGCTGCGCGGGCAACATCGCCTACACGCTCAAGCTGCTGGGCGGCGAGCCCGTGGTGCTGGCCGCGCTCGGCAACGACGGCGCGAGCTACCTCGAGCACCTCGACACGCTGGGCATCTCGAAGGCCAGCGTGCACGTCGCGTCCGACAACTACACGGCGCAGGCGATCATCATCACCGACGCCGCCAACAACCAGATCACCGCCTTCCACCCCGGCGCGATGATGCAGGCGCACGAGGCCGGCCTGCCCGCGCGCGGCGACATCGCGCTGGCCATCATCGGCCCTGACGGCCGCGACGCGATGATCCGCCGCGCCAATGACCTCGCCGCCGCGAAGATCCCGTTCATCTTCGACCCGGGCCAGGGCCTGCCGATGTTCGACGGCGCCGACCTGCGCGCGTTCATCGAGCAGTCGACCTGGGTCACGGTCAACGACTACGAAGCCAAGATGCTCACCGACCGCACCGGCTTGAGCCTGTCCGAACTGTCGACCTCGCACCTGAAGGGCGTGATCGTCACGCTCGGCGAGCAGGGCTGCGAGGTGTGGGAGAAAGGCGTGCGCACGCACGTACCCGGCGAGAAGGCCAGCGCCGTCGTCGACCCCACCGGCTGCGGCGACGCCTTCCGCGGCGCGCTGCTGTACGGCCTCGAGAAGGGCTGGCCGCTGATCGACTGCGTCAAGCTCGGCAACAAGGTCGGCGCCGTGAAGATCGCGCATCGCGGCGGGCAGAACCACCCGATCGACAAGGCGGCGCTGGGCGCCTGATCGTCGACGGGTCATTGCGCAAGGTCGCAAGAACGCCGCCACGCGCAATCACCAGGGCGTCGTTCCGCGCGTCGTCGGCGAATCCCCCGTCGCGCGCAGACATCCCTCGCTGTCCAGGGCTCCTCGACACATCGTGGTGGATTCCGTGACTTCGCGCGGGATGACGGCACGACGGAATCGCGCAGCATGACGGGTCAGCGGGGTCGCGGCTCGCGACACTGCTCTGTGAGCCAGCGCGCCGCGATGTCGAACGACACGCGGATCGCGACCTGCTTGCGCCGACTCGACTCGCCGCGCAGTAGCTCGACATCGCGCCTGGCCACGCCCAGCGACTTCGCGAGCCACGCGACCAGCGCCTCGTTTGCGCGTCCTTCGATCGGCGGCGCGGCCAGGCGCACGCGCAGCGCGCCGTCGTGCAGGCCGTCGACCTCGGTGCGCTTGGCGTTGGGCATGACGCTCACCTGAAGCAGCACGCCGTCGCCGCGCGCGGACAAGCAGGGCCACTCAGCCATCGCGTCCGCGCTGCAGCCGGTCGATCTCGCCTTGCGCGATCTCGCGATGGCGCGGCGTCTGCTCCTGGTCAAGATACACGCGGTAGATGTCAACGGCCTGCGCGACGCCGCCGCGCTCCTCGTGGTCGAGTGCCTCGATCATCGCGGCCGTCAGTCGGCGTTCGGAGTCCGAATGCGGGCTCTTCTCGCGAAGCTCATCCGGCCGAAGGTGCGGATGAGCCGCATGGATCGCCATCTCGATCTCGAAGATCTCCGCCAGCGCCTTGCCGATCCGCGTGATGTTCGTGCGCGCGGGCGGTAGTCCGGCATCGCGGATCTCACCGGCGGCTCGATTGAGCAGCGTCGACGCAGCGCTCAGACGGTGGATGACGGATTCGGGTGAGGCCATGGATTGCTCGCGACGACGGATGGGGCGCATCGTCGCACTGCTCAGGTAGGCGAAGCCTTGTCCGGAAAGAAAAAGCCCGGCCGAGGCCGGGCTTCCAGTCAAGCGAGACGCTGACCTCAGGGCTTGTTGCCCGTGGGGAACGGCCAGGCGGCAGCCGGGCTCAGCGCGGTCTTCGCAGCGGGCGCAGGCGCAGGCGCAGCGGCAGCAGGCGCAGCCGGAGCGGCCTTCTTCGCAGCAGGCTTCTTCGCGGCGGCCTTCTTCGCAGGGGCCTTCGCAGCAGCCTTTTTCGCAGGCGCCTTCGCAGCGGCCTTCTTCGCAGGCGCCTTCTTCGCAGCGGCCTTCTTCGCAGGCGCCTTCTTCGCGGCGGCCTTCTTCGCAGGCGCCTTCTTGGCGGCGGCCTTCTTGGCGACCGGCTTCTTCGCAGCGGCCTTCTTCGCCGGGGCCTTCTTCGCCGGAGCCTTCTTGGCGACGGCCTTCTTCGCCGGAGCCGCCTTCTTGGCCGGAGCGGCCTTCTTCGCCGGGGCCTTCTTGGCGGCGGCCTTCTTGGCCGGAGCCTTCTTCGCCGCAGCCTTCTTCGCCGGAGCCGCCTTCTTCGCGACCGGTTTCTTCGCAGTTGCCATTTCAATCTCCTTGATCAAGTTGCATGAAACGCCGCCCCGAGACCGGTGCGGCATTCATCGCCCGCTTGCCTTGCCCGCCGCACGAGGCGACGGGTGGCTTGCATGACGATGAACTGGGTTGCGGTGCCAGCGAATCGCATCTGACGGCGATTCTTCTGGCACCACGGATCTTGATCTCTACGACACCCCGGAAACCGATCGTGATCGATCAGTCCCAGGACAATGCGCCACCGGATTGGTACTCGATGACGCGGGTTTCAAAAAAGTTGCGTTCCTTCTTCAGGTCGATCATCTCGCTCATCCACGGGAACGGGTTTTCCTCGTTCGGGAAAAGCGCCTCCAGGCCGATCTGCTGTGCTCGCCGGTTGGCGATGTAGCGCAGGTAGCCCTTGAACATCGACGCGTTGAGGCCGAGCACGCCGCGGGGCATGGTGTCCTCCGCGTAGCGGTACTCGAGCTCGACGGCCTTCATGAACAGGCCCTTGATCTCGGCCTTGAACTCGGCCGTCCACAGGTGCGGATTCTCGAGCTTGACCTGGTTGATCAGGTCGATGCCGAAGTTGCAGTGCATCGACTCGTCGCGCAGGATGTACTGGTACTGCTCGGCGGCACCGGTCATCTTGTTCTGGCGGCCGAGCGACAGGATCTGCGTGAAGCCGACGTAGAAGAACATGCCTTCCATCAGGCATGCGAACACGATCAGGCTGCGCAGCAGCGTCTGGTCGTTCTGCGGCGTGCCGGTGTGGAAGTTCGGATCCATGATCGCCTCGATGAAGGGGATCAGGAACTGGTCCTTGTCGCGGATCGACGGGACTTCGTTGTACGCGTTGAAGATCTCGCTCTCGTCCAGCCCGAGCGACTCGACGATGTACTGGTACGCGTGCGTGTGGATCGCTTCCTCGAACGCCTGGCGCAGCAGGAACTGGCGGCACTCGGGCGCCGTGATGTGGCGGTAGGTGCCCAGCACGATGTTGTTGGCGGCCAGCGAGTCGGCCGTCACGAAGAAGCCGAGGTTGCGCTTGATGATGCGGCGCTCGTCTTCGGACAGACCGTTCGGGTCCTTCCAAAGCGCGATGTCGCGCGACATGTTCACCTCTTGCGGCATCCAGTGGTTCGCGCACGTGGCGAGGTACTTCTCCCACGCCCACTTGTACTTGAAGGGAACCAGCTGGTTGACGTCGGTCTGGCCGTTGATGATGCGCTTCTCGGCGGCCGTGACGCGGCGCGCGGATTTCGCGGCATGCGTGGCGGCGATCGAGATCGCGGGCGAGACCTGGGGTTCGGAATGCGGCACGGCGCGAGCGTCGACGGCTTGCGTCAGCACCGGCGCGGATTGCACGTCGCGAAGTGACGGAGAGGCCGTGCGTCCATCACGATCGAACGCGGTGGTGGTGGGCGGCAGAGAATTTTGCGGAGACCGGAGGTCGTCTTCCCAGACCAGCATGTGTGTGCTTCCTATGGCTGCGAATTATCGGAGTGTTGTGTTGAAACACCAAGCACTTATTGACAGCGAGCCGCTCTCGTTGTTGCGGCTTCGCATCGAAGAAGCGACATCGGACGCATGTGCGCGTGCGCAAGACGAGTGATCGCGATCGCGTGCGACACGCATGCGCCATGCATCCGAAGCTCGGATGCGCGCGCATGGACGTGGGAGGTTTCGCATCGTCGTGAATCGTCGTGAATGTCGATGTCGTGCTCGATGCATCACGCGCAAGAGCGCGTGATGCACTCGCTGTCGCGAAGCGTCACTGGCAGGCTTCGCAGGTGGGATCGTCGACCCCGCAGAACTTGATGTCGGTGGCCGGTGCATCGGCTGCCAGCATGGCTTGTGCCTGCTGCGCGGCGACCTCCATCGCGGACAGGCCGCCCGACGACTGCGTGCTCGGCACCGCGTTGAGCTGCTTGCGGTCGACGGTGCTCTTCTCGGCGTGCGTCGCGCCCATCGTGCGCAGGTAGTAGGTCGTCTTCAGGCCGCGCAGCCACGCGAGCTTGTACGTCTCGTCCAGCTTCTTGCCTGACGCGCCGGCCAGGTAGATGTTGAGCGACTGCGCCTGGTCGATCCACTTCTGGCGGCGCGCGCCGGCTTCCACCAGCCACGTCGCGTCGACCTCGAAGGCCGTCGCGTACAGCGCCTTCAGCTCCTCGGGCACGCGGTCGACCGCGCGCAGCGAGCCGTTGTAGTGCTTGAGGTCCATCAGCATCACCGAGTCCCACAGGCCCAGGCGCTTCAAGTCGCGCACCAGGTACTCGTTGACCACCGTGAACTCGCCCGACAGGTTGGACTTGACCGACAGGTTGCCGAAGGCCGGCTCGATCGACGCGTCCACGCCGATGATGTTGGAGATCGTCGCGGTCGGGGCGATGGCCACGCAGTTGGAGTTGCGCATGCCGTGCTCGGCGATCTTGGCGCGCAGCGCGTCCCAGTCGAGCGTCTTGGAGCGGTCGACCTCGACGTAGCCGCCGCGATGCTTGGCCAGCAGGTCGATCGAGTCGATCGGCAGGATGCCCTTGTCCCACAGCGAGCCCTTGAACGACGAGTAGCGGCCCCGCTCGGCGGCGAGCTCGGTCGAGGCCGAGTACGCGTAGTAGCAGACGGCTTCCATCGAGCGGTCGGCGAACTCCACCGCGGCGTCGCTTGCGTACGGCGTGCGCAGCTGGTACAGGCAGTCCTGGAATCCCATGATGCCCAAGCCCACCGGGCGATGGCGCAGGTTCGAGTCGCGCGCCTTCTTGACCGCGTAGTAGTTGATGTCGATGACGTTGTCGAGCATGCGCATCGCGGTGCGCACGGTCTTCTGCAGCTTGGCATGGTCGATGCCCAGCTGGCCGTCGGCGCCGGCGACCAGGTGCTGGGCCAGGTTGACCGAGCCGAGGTTGCAGACGGCGATCTCGGTGTCGCTGGTGTTGAGCGTGATCTCGGTGCACAGGTTGGACGAGTGCACGACGCCGACGTGCTGCTGCGGCGAGCGCACGTTGCAGGCGTCCTTGAACGTGATCCAGGGGTGGCCCGTCTCGAACAGCATCGTCAGCATGCGGCGCCACAGGTCCTTGGCCGGCACGCGCTTGAACAGCTTGAGCTCGCCGCGGTCGGCGGCGGCCTCGTAGGCGGTGTAGGCCTTCTCGAACTCGAGGCCGACCAGGTCGTGCAGGTCGGTGCAGGTCGACGGCGAGAACAGCGTCCAGTCGCCGCCTTCCATCACGCGGCGCATGAACAGGTCGGGAATCCAGTTCGCCGTGTTCATGTCGTGGGTGCGGCGGCGATCGTCGCCGGTGTTCTTGCGCAGCTCGAGGAACTCCTCGATGTCCAGGTGCCACGTCTCGAGGTACGCGCAGACGGCGCCCTTGCGCTTGCCGCCCTGGTTGACGGCGACGGCGGTGTCGTTGACCACCTTCAGGAACGGCACGACGCCCTGGCTCTTGCCGTTGGTGCCCTTGATGTAGGAGCCGAGCGCGCGGACGTTCGTCCAATCGTTGCCCAGGCCGCCGGCGAACTTCGACAGCAGCGCGTTCTCCTTGAGCGCCTCGTAGATGCCGTCCAGGTCGTCGGCCACGGTCGTCAGGTAGCAGCTGGACAGCTGCGAGCGGCGGGTGCCCGAGTTGAACAGCGTGGGCGTCGACGACATGAAGTCGAAGGTCGACAGCACGTTGTAGAACTCGATGGCGCGCGCCTCGCGGTCGATCTCGCCCAGCGCCAGGCCCATGGCCACGCGCATGAAGAACGCCTGCGGCAGCTCGATGCGCTCGTCCTTGTCGTGCAGGAAGTAGCGGTCGTACAGGGTCTGCAGGCCCAGGTAGTCGAACTGCATGTCGCGCGACGCGTCGAGCGCGGCGCCCAGCCTGGCAAGGTCGAACTGCTGCAGCTTCTCGTCCAGCAGCTCGGCCTTCACGCCGCGCTTGATGAACTTGGGAAAGTACTCGGCGTAGCGCTCGCCCATCCGCTCCTGCGCCACCTCCTCGCCCAGGATCTCCTTGCGGATCGTGTGCATCAGCAGGCGCGCGGTGGCCTTGGTGTACGCGGGTTCCTTCTCGATCAGGGTGCGCGAGGCCAGGATGGCGGCCTTGAAGACCTCGTCCATCGGCACGCCGTCGTACAGGTTGCGGCGGGTCTCGGCGAACACCGGCTCGGCCACGACGTCGGCGCCGAGGTTGGCGCACGCGGCCTCGATCAGCGAACGCAGGTGGGCGACGTCCAGCGGCACGCGCTCGCCCTTGTCGGTGACGAACAGCTCGGGCTCGGCGGCACGGGTCGGCACGTCGCCGGCCTTGATGCGGTCCTGCGCGCGGCGCTCGCGGTACAGCACGTAGGCACGCGCCACTTCATGGTGGCTGCCGCGCATCAGGCCGAGCTCGACCTGGTCCTGGATGTCCTCGATGTGGAAGGTGCCGCCGGCCGGGCGCGAGCGCAGCAGCGCACGCACGACGCTCTCGGTCAGGCCGTCGACCGTCTCGCGCACGCTGGCGGACGCCGCGCCCTGGGTGCCGTGCACGGCCAGGAATGCCTTCATCAGCGCGACGGCGATCTTGCTGGGTTCGAAGCTCACCACCGCGCCGTTGCGGCGGATGATCTGATAGCCCTGGTAGGCGGACTGGGAGCCGACGACCGTCTGGGCAGGCGCGACGTGCGCTGCGGTGCCGGTCTCGTGGATGGTGGATGCGATTCCCTGCATGGCGACCCCTCTATCTGAATTGTCTTGAACGAAAAACCTGTGGATGACTTGTGCGTACCGTGTGCAGAACCTCGTGTTTCCAACACACAAAGCCGCGGCCCGACTCGCTGTGATGCGAGCCCGTGCGACGACGTGTGTTGGGGTCTATCCGCTCGGCGCTGCCGACGACTCCACCTTCGATTCCGACGACGGCCGGCTGGTGCCGACTGCCTCCTCGCAGGGTGGGTCGATTGGGATGAGCATTGAGGTTCTGCTACCGGATGACCGATGAAGCCACTGTAGCAGCAACGGGAAGGCAACGCTATAGATAGTGCCGAATATCCTATGAGGCACTACCCGTAGTGTCACGGTCGCGTGGAGAATTCCCGCCGAGTTGACGCGTTTTCGCTGCACCGCATCACGCGAGGCGGCGGTCCACCAAGCCGCGTCGTTGTGCGCATCGTTCGCCACGACCCGCATGGATGCTGGTCCCGGACCACATTGCGGGTCCGCGACCCGCATGGAATCAGGCGCGGCGACGCACCGACTCAGTCGGACTGCGGCCTGGCCGGCGGGATGCGCTCGGCGTCCCACTGCAGGCGCGACGCGAGGCGCGCCCAGTCGAAGCCCGGGCCCGGATCGATCTTGCGGCCCGGCGCCACGTGCTCGTGTCCCACGACCTGATCGATGCCGCGCACTTCGTCGATGGCAGGCAACAGTCGCGCGAGCGCGTCGTACTGCGCCGGCTCGAACGTGTCGCCTTCGAGACCCTCGAGCTCGATGCCGATCGACCAGTCGTTGGCCTCGGCGCGGCCGGCCCAGCTCGATCGGCCCGCGTGCCACGCGCGCCGGTCGATCGGCACGAACTGCAGCACCGCGCCGTCGCGCCGCACAAGGAAGTGCGCCGACACCTGAAGCCCGCGGATCGTCTCGAAATAGGGATGCGCCGACCAGTCGAGCGTGTTGGTGAACAGCCGCTCGATGCCGTCGCCGCCATATTGCCCCGGTGGCAGGCTGATCGAGTGCAGGACGACGGTGTCGACCCGCGCGCCGTCGGGCCGCGCGCTGAAGTTGGGCGACGGCACGCGGGCGGCGAGGCGCCACCAGCCGTCGTCCCAATCGGAAAGCATCAGCAAGCCTGCGCGCGATGCGCCGTGGCGCGATCGCCTTGGGCCGGTCGCGCGTCGATCATGACGGGTCGGACGCCTCGGACTCGGTGATGCCGAGCCGCGCCATCCGGTAGCGCATCTGCCGCAGCGACAAGCCCAGGCTGGCGCCGGCCGCGGTGCGGTTGAAGTTCTGGCGCTCGAGCGCGCGCACGAGAATCTCGCGCTCCACCTCGTCGAGGTAGCGCACGAGATCGGCGGGCACCGGCTCGTTCTCGGCGACGCGCGGCGCGGCCGCGTGCGCCACGCCGGCAGCGCCCATCGCCTCGGCCACGGTCGGGCCGTCGTGATGGTCGACGACGACCGCGGCGATGGTCTCGGCGTCGGGGTCGCGCGGCGGCGGCGCGGGGCGGGTGTCGGCCAGCAGCGCCTCGGGCAGGCCGAGGTCGGTGGCCATGATCAGCTCGCCGTCGCTGAGCGCCACGGCGCGGTGCAGCAGGTTCTCGAGCTCGCGCACGTTGCCGGGGAACGCGTAGCGCGCGAGCAGCGCGCGGGCGTCGGGCGACAGCCGCGCCGGCGCCACGCCGACGTCGCGTGCCAGCCGCGCGAGCAGCGCGTCGGCGATCGCCGGCAGGTCGGGCAGGCGCTCGCGCAGCGGCGGCACCTTGATGTCGATCACGTTGAGGCGATAGAACAGGTCCTGGCGGAAGCGGCCGGCCTGCACCTCGGCGGCCAGATCCTTGTGCGTGGCGCTGACGATGCGCACGTTCATCGTCTGCTCGGACGTGGCGCCGATCGCCCGCACCGCGCGCTCCTGGATCGCGCGCAGCAGCTTCGATTGCATCGCGAACGGCAGGTCGCCGATCTCGTCGAGGAACAGCGTGCCGCCGTTGGCCGCCTGGAAGAAGCCGTCGCGGTCGGCGTTGGCGCCGGTGAACGCGCCCTTGCGCACGCCGAAGAACTCGGCCTCCAGCAGCGTCTCGGGGATCGCGCCGCAGTTGACGGCGACGAAGGGCTGGCCGGCGCGCGCGCTGACGTCGTGGATGGCGCGCGCGACGAGCTCCTTGCCGGTGCCCGACTCGCCCTGCACCAGCACCGGCGCCATGCTGCGCGCCACCTTCTCGACCAGGCCACGCACGTTGGCCATCGCCTCGGAGCTGCCCACCAGTCGCCGCAGCGGATCGCCCTTGCCGTCGGCCGGCAGCGCGTCGGCGGCCGGCGTCGGCGGCGCGGCGCGCGAGCGGCCCATCGCCGACGCCACCACCGCGCGGAACTGGCGCAGGTCCACCGGCTTGGTGAGGTAGTCGAACGCGCCGGCCTTCAGCGCCGTGACGGCGTTCTCGGGCGAGCCGTAGGCCGTCACGACGATCACCTTCTCGGGCCGGCCGCTCTGCTCCAGCCACTGCAGCAGGTCCAGGCCGGAGCCGTCGGGCAGGCGCATGTCGCTGATGACGGCGCGGAACAGCCGCGACTGCAGGATCTCGCGCGCCTGGGCCACCGTGGCGGCGGTCTCGACCTCCAGGCCCTCGCGCAGCAGGGTCAGTTCGTACAGCGTCAGCAGGTCGGGTTCGTCGTCGACCACCAGCACGCTGCTGGCGTGCACGGCGCTCGCGCTCGACGGGCCGGCCTGTCCGGCATTCACGGCGGTATTCATCAGGAAACCTTCGGCCTGCGGCCTGCGGTGCGAGCGCCCATCGGAACTGCCTTGCCGACGCTCATAGCACCAGCCGGCCTTCCGTCGATGTCAGCGATTCTCGCGGCATCATCACCTCGAACACGTTGCGGTGACGATCGTTGTGGCGCCGGAAATCGATCCGGGCGCCGTGGCGTTCGCACAGCTCCCGGCAAATGTACAACCCGAGGCCTGTCCCACGGCTGCGTGTGGAATGGAAGGGCTCGAACAGGTAGGGCTCCACGTCCAGCGGAATCGGCTCGCCGTCGCTGGCCACCGCCAGGCGGGCCCAGGCGCCGTCGTCGGCGGTGGTCATCGTCACGCGCACGCCGCCGGGCGCCGGGCTGGCGTGGCGGATGGCGTTGTCCAGCAGGTTGACGAGCACACGGCGCAGGTGGTCGGGGTCGAACACGACGCCCACCGGCGTGGACGGCAGCAGCACCTGCAGCCGGCTCGCGCTGCCCAGGGCCAGGCCGACGGTGCGCGCCCACTCGCTGCAGATGCTGGCGATCTCGGCGCTGGCGTCCAGCGTGCGCGATGGCGCGAGCGAGCCGGGCGCGGCCTCCATCACGTCGTCGACGATGCGGCGCAGCCGGTCGATGTTGTCCGTCATGATGCGGATCAGGCGGCGCTGGTCGGGGCGCAGCTCGTCCTCCTCCAGCAGCGCGTTGGCCTGCGCGATGGCGGCCAGCGGGTTGCGGATCTCGTGCGCCACGCCGGCCGAGATGCGGCCCATCGCCGCCAGCCGCTCCTGGCGCAGCCGCGCCTGCACGGCGCGCAGTTCCTCGATGAACAGCACGCACAGCGGCTCGTCGGCGGGCGCGGTGTCGTTGCCGTCTGAGCGGCTGCGCGTGAAGCGGGCGCGGATGTGCAGCGCGCGGCGCGTCAGGTCCTCGAGCTGGATGTTGAGGTCGAACGGCGCCGACGGCCAGTTGCCGCGGACGAACGCCTGCTCCACCTCGTCGGCCAGCACCAGCCAGCCCGGATGCAGGCGCAGCGAGAACGGCGGCGACGGGCAGCGCGCCGCCTGCGCCACCAGCAGCCGGCGCGCCGACGGGTTGGCGGCGCGCACGCGCAGCTGGCGGTCGATCACCAGCACGCCGTCGGCCATGTCCTCGATCACCAGCCGGCTCAGCTGGGCCTGCTGGCGCGCGCGTTCGCGGCTGTCGCGCGCGGTGCGCTCCTCGTGCGCGAGGCGCATCGACAGCTCGCCCGCCAGCAGCGCCACCACGAACAGCCCGATGCCGCTCAGGCCGGCCTGCGACATCAGCGCCGGCGAGTCCGGCACCGTGCCGTACACGCGCCCGGCCGCCGCCAGCAGCATCAGCGCCACGCCCGCGGCCGTGGCCAGCGCCGGCAGCCGCGGCGTGAGGATGCCCGCCATCAGCACCGGCAGCACCAGCAGCGCGACGAAGTTCAGCGGCGACGTCGGGTCGATCCAGTGGATGGCGCCGAAGACGATCAGGTCGACGCCGATCGTCATCCACCACTGCCAGCGCGCCGACTGCAGCACGCGGAACATGCGGAACTCGTCGGTGAGCCACCACACCAGCGCCTGCACCGCGTAGACGCCGCACAGCAGCAGCGGCGAGCTGACGGTGCGGCCCGTGGCGATGCCCATCAGCGCGTTGGCCAGCACCAGCGCGATGCCGAGCGCGGCGCGCGCCGCGACGTAGGTGCCGAAGATGCGGCGCAGCGCGTGGCCGGCCAGCGGCCGCAGCACCGTCGCGTTCCAGGTGCCGGGCTTGGCAGGCACCGCGGGGTCGGCGTTGCCGTCGAGCGTGTTGAACCACGACTCCTCGGGCAGGCCGGCGTCGGCGCCCTCGCGCGACTTCGCCGCGCGGCGCGCCTTGCGCTCCTGGTCAGCCGACATGTGCCGCCACGCCCGGATCCACGGCGCGCCTATTCACGCGGCCCCGCGTCGCGATGCGCGGTGCAGCAGTACAGCCGGGCGCCGTCGCGGATCGCCTCCGAGCCCGGGAAGTGCAGGCCGCAGTGCGCGCAGTCGACCATCGCCTCGGGCGCGCCGCCCGCAGCCGCGGCCGCGCGGGTGCGCGAGGCCGCCGTCGACGGCGGCGGCGGCACGGCCTTGCGCGCGCGCAGCAGCCACCAGGCCACGAAGCCCAGGATCACCCACAGGAGCAGTCGTCCGATCATCTCAGTTGCCCAGCGAGACCGGCGCGCGCTGCAGCACGACCTCGAACACGAAGCGCGAGCCCGCGTAAGCCAACAGCATCAGCACCGCGCCCACGTACACCCAGCGCGTGGCCTGGCGCCCACGCCAGCCGCGCGTGCGGCGGCCGGCGATCAACGCCGCGAACGTGGCCCAGCTGGCCAGCGACAGCACCGTCTTGTGGTCGCCCCAGCGCCAATGCGCCATCGTGAACAGGCCGATGACGATGGCCAGCGTCAGCACGACGAAGCCGGCCTCCACGAACAGGAAGGTGAGCCGCTCGAGCGACAGCAGCGGCATGCCCAGCACGCCCGCGCCGGCCTTCTGGCGCAGCTGGCGCTCGGCGCGATCGAGCATCAGCGCGTGCACCACGGCCACGCCGAACAGCGCGTAGGCGGCGATGCCCAGCGTCCAGTGCAGCGGCGCGTACACCGAGTACGACACGATCACCACGTCGCCCGGGAACGCGATCGCCAGCAGCACGCTGGCCGCGCCGATGATGGCGAAGATGCGGCGCAGGCCGGAGATCGGCACCAGCCGCGTCTCGGTGAAATGCACGGTGAGCACCAGCCACGCGGTGAGCGACAGCACGGGGGCGAAGCCCCAGCGGATACCCTGGCCCGCATCGGCCTCGCCGACGAAGGTGGCAGCCACCCACAGGCCGTGCAGCGCCAGCGCCGCCACCTGCGCGCGCGCGCCCCAGGCGGCGCGCCCGAGGCCGGACAGCGCATAGGCGGCGACGGCGGCCCACGCCAGCGCGTGGATGAGGCCAGACGATAGAATCATCCCTGCAGTTTACTAAGGCGCGCCGTACTCGACGTTGCGCGCTTCAACGCCGATGGCCTCCACCCTCACCGACCGCCTGTCGCGCCTCGTCAAGACGATGCGCGGCCAGGCCCGCATCACCGAATCGAATGTCCAGGACATGCTGCGCGAAGTGCGCATGGCCCTGCTCGAGGCCGACGTGGCGCTGCCCGTCGTGCGCGACTTCATCGCCCGGGTCAAGGAAAAGGCGCTCGGCCAGGAAGTGGTCGCCTCGCTGACGCCGGGCCAGGTGCTGGTCAGCATCGTGCAGAAGGAGCTCGCCGCGACGATGGGCGAGGGCGTGGCCGACATCAACCTGGCCGTGCAGCCGCCCGCCGTCATCCTGATGGCCGGCCTGCAGGGCGCCGGCAAGACGACGACCACCGCCAAGCTCGCCAAGTACCTGATCGAGAAGCGCAAGAAGAAGGTGCTGACCGTCTCGGGCGACGTCTACCGCCCCGCCGCCATCGAGCAGTTGAAGACGGTCACCAAGCAGGCCGGCGCGGAGTGGTTCCCGTCCACGCCCGACCAGAAGCCGCACGACATCGCCGCCGCCGCCATCGATTACGCCAGGAAGCACTACTTCGACGTGCTGCTGGTCGACACGGCCGGCCGCCTGGCCATCGACGAGCTGCTGATGGCCGAGATCAAGGACCTGCACGCGCTGCTGCATCCGGTCGAGACGCTGTTCGTCGTCGACGCGATGCAGGGCCAGGACGCGATCAACACCGCCAAGGCGTTCAAGGAAGCGCTGCCGCTCACCGGCATCGTGCTGACCAAGCTGGACGGCGATTCCCGCGGCGGCGCGGCGCTGTCGGTGCGCCAGGTCACCGGCGCGCCGATCAAGTTCGCGGGCGTGTCCGAGAAGATCGACGGCCTGGAGGTGTTCGACGCCGACCGCCACGCCGGCCGCGTGCTGGGCATGGGCGACATCGTCGCGCTGGTCGAGGGCGTCACCAAGGGCCTGGACGTCGAGGCCGCGCAGAAGCTCGCCGAGAAGGTGCGCGCCGGCAACGACTTCGACCTCAACGACTTCCTGGCCCAGCTGAGCCAGATGAAGAAGATGGGCGGCCTCGCCGGCCTGATGGACAAGCTGCCCACCGAGATGACCGCCAAGGCCGGCCAGCCCGACATGGACAAGGCCGAGCGCGACATGCGCCGCATGGAGGGCATCATCAACTCGATGACGCCGCTGGAGCGCCGCAAACCCGAGCTGCTCAAGGCCAAGCGCAAGTTCCGCGTCGCCAAGGGCGCCGGCGTGCAGGTGCAGGACGTCAACCGCCTGCTCAACCAGTACGAGCAGATGCGCGACATGATGAAGAAGATGCGCGGCGGCGGCCTGATGAAGATGATGAAGAAGATGGGTGCCATGAAAGGCATGATGGGCGGTGGCGGCATGCCCAAGATGTGACGTCGCCAGGCGTGCACATTCCCGCCCGACGCCCGTCGGTTCAATACCCGCGCCGCCTGCCCGACCGCCAGCACGATTCAGCTGGGCGGGCTACGATTCCGGCTTCATTCGAACAATGTCGTTGGAGATCGCCATGCTTCGTCGCTTCGCCCCGCTGCTCGCCGCGGCCGCCCTCGCCGCGCTGGGCACGTCCGCCCACGCCGCGCTCAAGCCCGGCGACACCGCCCCGCTGTTCACCACCGACGCCGCCGTCGGCGGCAAGCAGATGCCGCTGGTGCTGGCCGACGCGCTCAAGAAGGGGCCGGTCGTCCTGTACTTCTTCCCGAAGTCGTTCACCAGCGGCTGCACGCTGGAGGCGCACCTGTTCGCCGAGGCCACCGACAAGTTCGCCGCGCTCGGCGCGACGGTGGTGGGCGTGTCGCACGACGACATCGCCACGCAGATCAAGTTCTCCAAGGAAGAATGCCGCGACAAGTTCGCCGTCGCCGCCGACCCGGACTCCGCCATCATCAAGTCCTATGACGCCAAGATGGCCGTGATGCCCTACTCCGACCGCATCTCGTACGTGATCACCCCGGACGACAAGGTCCTGTACGTCTACTCCAGCCTCGACCCGGCCGACCACGTCAACCGCACGATGAAGGCCGTGCAGGACTGGCGCGCGGCGCACAAGATGTGAGGCGCGACGCGCCATGAGAAACGGGGCCCGCGGGCCCCGTTGTCGTTTGGTGCGGCCCTCACTCGACGAGCCACGGCCTCGCGCCAACCACGCCGTCACCCTGCGCGCAGTCGCAGGATCCACCGCGGCGAGAGACGGCGCGACGTGCCTCGCTCAGTTCAGCAACGCACTCGCGAACTCGCGCGCACTGAACGTCTGCAGGTCTTCCAGCTTCTCGCCCACGCCGATGAAGTAGACCGGGATCGGCTTGGCGTGCGCCTGCGCCGCGCGCTCGCGCGACCACAGCGCGATGGCGGCCAGCACGCCGCCCTTGGCCGTGCCGTCGAGCTTGGTGACGACCAGGCCCGTGAGGCCCAGCGCCGCGTCGAACGCCTTGACCTGCTCCAGCGCGTTCTGGCCGGTGTTGCCGTCGATCACCAGCAGCACCTCGTGCGGCGCGCTGGCCTCGGCCTTGGTGATCACGCGCTTGATCTTCTTCAGCTCCTCCATCAGGTGGAGCTGCGTGGGCAGGCGGCCGGCCGTGTCGGCGATGACGACGTCGCAGCCGCGCGCCTTGCCGGCCCGCACCGCGTCGAACGTGACCGACGCCGGATCGCCGCCTTCCTGGCTGACGATCTCGACCTGGTTGCGGTCGGCCCACACCTCGAGCTGCTCGCGCGCGGCGGCACGGAACGTGTCGGCCGCGGCCAGCAGCACCTTGCACTGCGCCTCGGCCAGATGGCGCGTGAGCTTGCCGATGCTGGTCGTCTTGCCGGCGCCGTTGACGCCCGCCACCATGATCACGGTGGGCTGGTGCTCGCCGACCATCAGCGAGCGTTCCAGCGGCGCGAGCAGGTCGACGATCGCGTCGGCCAGCAGCGCCTTCACCTGCGCGGGCTCGGTCGAGCCGGCGGCCTTCACGCGCTGCTTGAGATCCTTGAGCAGATGCTCGGTGGCGCGCACGCCGGCGTCGGCCATCAGCAGCGCGGACTCCAGCTCCTCGTACAGCTCGTCGTCGATGCGCGCGCCGGTGAACACCTGGGCGATGCCCGAGCCGGTGCGCGCCAGACCCTTGCGCAGGCGCTGGAACCATGCCTCGCGCGGCGCCTCGGCGGCAGGTGCCGGCGTGGCCGCGACCGGCGCGACGGGCGCGGACGGCGGCACGACCGGCGCGGCAGGCGTCGGCGCCGGGCTGCCGGTGAACACGCGCTTGAGGAAGTCGAGCGGTGCCGACGTCGACTCCGGCTCCGCGGCGGAAGGCATTGCGGGTGCGCGAGCGGGCGTGGGCGCCGGCGCGAACGCCTGAGTGGGCGCAGGCGCGGGTGCCTGCGCGGGCTCACGAGCCGGAGCGGGCGCCGGTGCGAACGACGGGGCCGGCACGGCCACAGGCGTCGGCGCGACTGTCGGCGCGGGCGCGGGGGCATGCACCGGCGCAGGCGTCGACACCGAGACCGGCGCCGGCGGCTCGGCCGTCGGCTCGATGTCCGGCATGCGCGGGGTCTCCCACGGGGAGCCCGACTCGGTTTTCTTGCGGAAGAAGCTGAACATGGAGGGAAGCGGTCTCTCGAGGCGTTCCGGCGACCGGCGCCGGCAGGCGAATCCGCCAGCGGACGCGCGACGCCCAATGGTCGGGGCAGACGGGCCCGATGCAAGCCCGAAAGGTCTTTTTCGACATTGTGCCGCCAACCCCTTCCCTTGCCACCAAAAAGTCGCATACAATGGCAGGCTTGGCGCTTTAGCTCAGCCGGTTAGAGCGACGGAATCATAATCCGCAGGTCCGGGGTTCGAATCCCTGAAGCGCCACCAGTTCCGAAGGGCTCGCGAGTCGACGACTCGCGAGCCCTTTCCAATTGCGGCGACGCAATTCCCGCGCCTCGCCCGCGACGCGACTAGCCCTTGGACAAGCGCCGGAACGCGCTGAAGTGCCGCAGCGCGCCCTGGCCGTCGCCGGCGCCTTCCAGCAGCAGGCCCAGGTTGTAGTGCGCGTCGGCGAGCGTCGGATCCAGGGCCAGCGCGGCCTCGTAGGCCTGCATCGCGCGGGCCCGATCGCCGAGATCCTCGAGCGCGACCGCGCGGTTGAAGTGCAGCAGCGCGTTCGTGCTGCCGCTGGCGACCGCGGCGTCGAACAGCGCCACCGCTTCGGCAAAGCGCTCGGACTCGCACAGCAACGCGCCCAGGTTGACGAGCGCGTCGACATGGTCGGGCCTGGCGGCCAGCGCGTTGCGGTACGCCTGCTCGGCCTTGGCCAGGTCGGTGGACTCGAGTTCCCGCGCGAGCTCGAACCAGTCGGGCGTGGGCGTCGCCGATGCGGGAAGCCGATCCGCGACGTGCACCACCGCATCCGACGAGACCTTCACCTCGAAGTCGAGCAGCAGCTGGCCCGTCGTCGCCTCGCGCACGCCGGCGGCCTCGCGCACCGCGACGTCCGCGCCTGCCGACGTGATGCGCAGGCCGGTCAGCGGCATGTCGGCCGGCAGGCTCGCACGCAGCGACTCCAGCGACGCGACGATGCGGCGCGTCGGCACGCTCGCCTGGCGCAGCGCCTCGGCCGTCTTCATCAGCAGCAGGTCCTGGAACGTGAACCGCAGCTCGCGGCGCGGCCCGCGCGACGGCGTCACGAAGCCGTTGGCGACCAGCGCGCGGACGATCGTCGGCGTCAGGCCGATCAGGTCCTGGACTCGCTTCAGCGTGTACGGCGCATCGACCGATGTCGTCACTTCTTGGCGCGGGTTCGGGTCGCGGTGGCGGGCGCGGCCACGGGCTCGGCGGCCTTGGGCGTGCGCTTGACGGCCTTGCGTTCCTTGGCCTCGACCATCGGCGTGACGTTGGAGGGCTCGGCGACCGGCGCCGGCTTGGCCGCCTTCGCGGGCGCCGCCTTGCCCTTGCCGAGGCTGGCCTGCAGCGCGGCCATCAGGTCGATCACCTGGGCGCTGCCGGCCTCGGCGTCTTCCGGATGCGTGGACGCCACGACCTTGCCGCCGGCGATCTTCTCGTCGATGGCCGCGAGCACGCGGGCGCGTTCCTCGTCCTTGTATTCGCTCGGGTCGTATGCGTCGACCGAGCTCTGCTCGACCAGCTGCATCGCCAGCTTCAGCTCGGCCTGCGTGACCGGCTCCTCGGGGATGTCGAGCTCCTTGAGCGAGCGCACCTCGTCGGCGTAGAGCAGCTGCTGCAGCACGAGCCCGTCGTCGGTCGCGCGGATCTGCACGATGTACTGGCGCGCCTTCCACGCCCACTTGGCGAGCGCGCAGCGGCCCGCTTCCTGCAGCGCCTGTTGCAGCAGCCGGTAGGGCTTGCCGCCGCGCTTGTCGGGCGCGAGCAGGTAGGCCTTGTCGTAGAACGTCGGGTCGATCGACTTCTCGGGGATGAAGCTGACGATCTCGATCAGGTGGCTGCCGCTGTCCTCCAGCGCCTTCAGCTCCTCGGCCGTGAACAGCACGAAGCGGTCCTTCTCGAACTCGTAGCCCTTGCTCATCTCGGCGCGCGGCACGACCTGGCCGGACTGCTCGTCCACGTACTGCTGCTTGAGCCGATGGCCTTCCTTGGACAGCAGGTTGAACTTGACCGCACCGCCGGACGATTCCGTCGCCGAATAGAGCTTGACCGGGATACTGACCAGGCCGAACGACACGGTCAGCGAGGCAATCGAGCGAGCGGCCATGGGATCTCCCGAGGCGGATGGGGACGCAGAGATTAGCGCAGAAGCAATCGGCTTGCCAAGCCGGGGCGCGGCGCGCAGACTCCGGACGCCCCGGCGGGCGCCCGCATCGTGCAGCCGCCGAGCGCCTCGATAGAACGCGAGAACAAGATGGCCCACCCGGAGGAATGCTGAGCCCGTGCGAGTCGCGACATGGAACGTCAACGACGTCCGCAAGCGCCTGCCGCAGCTGCTAGCCTGGCTGCGGCGCACGGCCCCCGACGTCGTCGCGCTGCAGGAACTCAAGGCGCCCACCGCGGACTTCCCGTTCGACGCGCTGAAGGCCGCGGGCTACGAGTCGCTGGTGGTCGGCCAGCGCACATGGAACGGCGTCGCGCTGCTCGCGCGCGGCCCGGCGCCGCTGCCCGTGGCCACGGCGCTGCCGGGCGACGCGACGGACAAGGAGGCGCGCTACGTCGAGGCCGCGATCGGCGGCGTGCTCTTCGCGTGCCTGTACCTGCCGAACGGCAACCCGCTTCCCGGCCCCAAGTTCGACTACAAGCTGCGCTGGTTCGACCGGCTGCAGGCGCGCGCCGCGCAGCTGCAGGCCTCGGGCCAGCCGGTGGTGCTGCTGGGCGACTGGAACGTGGTGCCCACCGACGCCGACATCTACAAGCCCGACACCTGGCGCGACAACGCGCTGCTGCAGCCCGAGCCGCGCGCCGCGTTCGCGCGCCTGCTCGCGCAAGGCTGGACCGACGCCCTACCGCACGCGCACCCCGACGCGCGCCTGTTCACGTTCTGGGACTACCGCCGCAACCGCTGGCAGCGCGACGCCGGCCTGCGCATCGACCACATCCTCGTGAACGCGCGGCTGTCGGTGGTCGACGCCGGCGTCGATCGCGACGAGCGCGGCGTCGACAACCCGAGCGACCACGCGCCGGCGTGGGCGGAACTCGTCGTCGTCGAGTCGACAGTCCCGCGGAAGTCGCGCGCCGCCCCCACGAAGAAGACTGTGCCGCCGGTTGCCGACGCGCCGCCGGATCGACTCGCGACCTACCGGTCCAGGCGCGATTTCGCGAAGACCGCCGAGCCCGCCGGCGAGCTCGCGCCCCCGCGCGCCGGGGCGCGCGAGCGGCCGCGGTTCGTCGTGCAGAAGCACTGGGCGAGCCGCCTGCACTACGACTTCCGGCTGGAGCTGGACGGCGTGATGGCGTCGTGGGCGATCCCGAAGGGCCCGTCGTTCGACCCCGCCGCGCGGCCGATCGCGATCCAGGTCGAGGACCATCCGCTGGGCTACAACGACTTCGAGGGCACGATCGCCAAGGGCCAGTACGGCGCGGGCAAGGTGATCGTGTGGGATCGCGGTTGGTGGGAGCCGGTCGGCGATCCGCGCGACGGGCTCGCGGCGGGCAAGGTCATCTTCAAGCTGCACGGCCAGAAGCTCGCGGGGCTGTGGGAGCTCGTGCGCATCTCCAGGCCGGACGACCCGAAGCAGACGGACTGGCTGCTGCTCAAGAAGCGCGACGCCTGGGCGCGGCCGGCCGCGGAGTACGACGTCATCACCGCGCTGCCGGACAGCGTCGTGGCGCAGCCGCTGGGTCCGCTGGAAGAGCGCGAGGCGCGCGGCGGCGGGGCGATCGAGCGCGCGTCGTCGGATCCGGATCTCGCACAGGCCGTGCAAGCCGCGCTGCCTGCCAGGCTGTCGCCGCAACTGGCCACCGCAGCCGCCAGCGTGCCGGCGGGGCCGTGGCTGTGCGAGACCAAGCTGGACGGCTATCGGCTGCTGGCGCGCATCGAGGGCGCGTCCATCCGCCTGTTCACGCGCGCCGGCAACGACTGGACGACCAGGTTCAAGCCGATCGTGCAGGCGCTCAGGCATCTTGCGTTGACCGAGACCTGGCTCGACGGCGAGATCGTCGTGATGAACGAGCGCGGCCTGCCGGACTTCAACCGCCTGCAGAACGCGATCGACAACGCGCGCACGGCCGACGTGCAGTACTTCCTGTTCGACGCGCCCCACTTCGAGGGCCGCGACTTCCGGCGCGTGCCGCTGCGCAGCCGCCGCGCCGTGCTCGAGGAATGGCTGGCCGCGCATCCGGCCGACAACATCCGCTTCAGCGAATCGTTCGACGCCGCGCCGATGGACATGCTCGCCGCCGCGCGCCAGCTGGGCCTGGAGGGCGTGATGGTCAAGCGCGCCGACGCGCCGTACGAGGAGTGCCGCACGACGACCTGGCTGAAGCTCAAGTGCCGGCAGCGCCAGGAGTTCGTGGTGATCGGGTTCACCGACCGCAGCGGCGTCGCGACGGAAGTGGGCAGCCTGCTGCTGGGCTACTACGAGGGCGGCGCGCTGCAGTTCGCGGGCTCGGTCGGCGCGGGATGGGACGCCGCGGGCGGCGCGGACCTGCATCGGCGTCTGTCGGCGCTGCAGACCGGCCAGCCCGCCATCGATCCGAAGGCGATCAACGCCGGCAAGTGGCAGCGCCGCGGCGCGGGCGCGGAACGCTGGGTCGAGCCGACGCTGGTCGTCGAGATCCGCTTCGCCGACTGGACGCCCGACGGCCACATCCGCCACGCCGTCTTCCGCGCCGTGCGCGAGGACAAGCCGGCGCGCCAGGTCGGCCGCGAGGCGCGTTCACAGGCCATCGGCCAGGACGCGGCGCCGCGGACGGACGCAGCACCCGCGCCCGGCCTGAAGATCACCCATCCGGAACGCGTGATCGACGCGTCCACCGGGCTGCGCAAGATCGACCTCGTGCGCTACTACGCCAGCATCGCGCCGTGGATGCTGCCGCACCTGGCGAACCGGCCGGTGTCGCTGGTGCGCGCGCCGCAAGGCATCGAGGGCGAGTTGTTCTTCCAGAAGCATCCGGAGTCGAAGGTGCCGGGCCTGACCGAGCTGGACCCCGCGCTGTGGCCCGACCACCCCGCGCTGCTGGCGGTGAACTCCGCGGACTCGCTCGTCGCCGCGGCGCAGCTGAACACCGTCGAGTTCCACACCTGGAACAGCACGGCGCGGCGCATCGACCTGCCCGACCGCTTCATCCTCGACCTGGACCCGGGCGACGGCGTCGCCTGGCCGATGCTGCAGGAAGCGGCGCTGCTGACGCGCACGATGCTCACCGAGCTGGGCCTGGCGAGCTGGCTGAAGACCTCGGGCGGCAAGGGCCTGCACGTCGTGGTGCCGCTCACGCCCAAGGACGACTACGAGGCGGTCAAGGACTTCAGCCACGCCGTCGTGCGGCACATGGCCAGGGTGATCCCGTCGCGCTTCGTCGCCGTGGCCGGTGGCGCCAACCGGCGCGGCAGGATCTTCATCGACTACCTGCGCAACGGCCACGGCCAGACCACGGCCTGCGCCTTCAGCGCGCGCTCGCGGCCGGGCCTGGGCGTGTCGATGCCGGTGGGCTGGGACCAGCTCGGCGAAATCAAGGCCTCGGCGCAATGGACGATCGCCACGGCGCGCGAGTACCTGAGCTTCCAGACCGTCGATCCGTGGGCCGATTTCTGGACCGCGCGGCAGACGCTGGCCAAGGCGCGCAAGGTGCTCGAGGCGGCCGCCAGACGATAGGTGCGCCGGCCGATTGCGCGACTCACGCCCCCGCGCAAGCCACCTGCCCCGCCGCTCGCCTGGCCGCGCAGATCCGGCGCGCCGCAAGTTCGGAGGCGACGAGCGCCAGCAGCATCGGGACGATGCCGATGAAGCCCAGCCGGTAGGGCCCCACCACGTGCAGGCCGAGGGCACCGATCAGGCCGGCGATCGTCACGCCCAGGTAGGTGCCCGCGGTGTTCAGGCCCAGCAGGATCGGCGCGATGGCCGGGTTCAGCGACACCATGCGGTGCTGCTGTGGCACCAGGATGCCCCAGCCCGCGCCACCCCACGCCAGGATGGACAGCGCCGCGGCCCACAGGTGGTTGCTGGACCAGGGCAGGAGCGCGAAGTCGGCGACCAGCGCGATGAGCGCGCCGATGACGACCTTGCGCGTGCCCAGCGTGTCGATGAGCCTGCCGGCCATCAGGTTGGCGAAGGTGCCGGCCACGCCCCACAGCACCAGCAGTCCGCCCAGCAGCATCGCGTTGCCGCCGATCACGCGGTCGAACGCCACGGCGAAGTACGTGTAGACGGTGAAGATGCCCGCCATCGCCAGCAGCGTGGTGGCCAGCGTCAGCACGACGCGCGTGTCGGCCAGCGGCGCCAGGCGCCTGGGCAACGAGATCGGCGGCGGCAGCGGCACGTCGGACAGGAAGACCCGGATGCCCAGCCCCGCGACGCCGGCCAGCGCCGACACGAACACCATCGTCCAGCGCCAGTCGCCGAGCCCGCCGATCACCGCCCCCAGCGGCGAGCCCAGCGCCGTGGCGGCCGACAGCCCCGCCACCACGATCGCCAGCGCGTGCCCGCGGCGCTCCGGCGCCACGACCAGCGCCGCCGACCCGGTGGCCGTCGGCGAGAACATCGCCGCGCCGACGCCCGCGAGCACGCGCGTGAGCATCGCGACGGCGAAGGTCGGCGCGAGCGCGGTGCCGAGGTTGGCCAGCAGGAACACGCCCAGGCCGGCCAGCAGCATGCGCTTGCGCGGCACGCCCGCGGCGACGGCGGCGATGGTCGGCGCCAGCAGCGCGAACGTGATCGCGTACACGCTCGTGAGCTGCCCCGCGGCGCCGACGTCGACGTCGAAGGTGCGCGCCATCTCGGGCAGCACGCCGGCGATGACGTAGCTGTCGGTGCCGAGCGCGAACATGCCCAGCGCGAGGGTCAGCAGGCGCTTATCCACGATGCGGCTCCTGCGCGAAATGGGCGAGGATCTCGCCGGCCACTTCCGACGCGTATTCGTCGAGCACGAAGTGGCCGCCGTCCAGCCACACGAGCCGCGCGTCCGGCAGGTCCGTCAGGTAGGCGCGCGCGCCGGGCGGGATGAAGAACGGGTCGTTCTTGCCCCACACGATCAGCGTGCGCGGCGCGTGCTGGCGGAACGCGGCCTGCCACTCGGGGTAGCGCGCCACGTTGTGCTTGTAGTCCTCCAGCAGGTCGACCTGGTAGTCCTGCGTGCCGGGGCGATCGAGCAGCGCCTGGTCCAGTACCCAGTTGTCGGGGTTGACCGCGGCCGGGTCGCGCACGCCTTCGAGCCAGTGGAACTTGGTCGCCGCCGCGCTGACGAACTCGCGCGCGGGCTTCTCGGTCTGGGGCGTGCGCTGTTCCCACAGCGGGCCCAGCGCCTTGCCGGCGATGTCGCCGAATCCCTCGACGTACGCGTTGGCGTTCTGGATCACGAAGCCCGCGACCTGGTGCGGCCGCTGCGCGAACAGGCGAAAGCCGATCGGGCCGCCGTAGTCCTGCATGTACAGCACGTAGCTGTGCAGGCCCAGCACGTCGACCAGGCCCGCGACCTGGTCGGCCAGGTTGTCGAACGTGTAGCGGAACTCGTCGCGCGAGGGCGCGTCCGAATGGCCGAAGCCGATGTAGTCGGGCGCGATCAGGTGGAAGCGGTCGGCCAGCAGCGGCATCAGGTCGCGGAACATCTGGCTGCTGGTGGGCAGGCCGTGCAGCAGCAGCATCGTGGGCAGCGCGGGGTCGCCGGCCTCGCGGTAGAAGACGTTGCGGCCGTTGACGCGGGCCGTGCGATACAGGGTCTTGGTGCTCATGGGATCTCCGTTTGGTTGAGGGGTGGCGCCGGTCGGTGCCCATGGACGAGATCCTCTGGCTTTGCAGGTTTTCGCGGAAGCCGATAGATTCGGGAACACCCCTCTCGAAAATTGGAAGCCCTGATGGATCGCTTCGAGGCCATGTCCGTGCTGCTCGCCGCCGTGGAGACCGGCAGCCTGTCCAAGGCCAGCCGCAAGCTCGGCCTGCCGCTGGCCACCGTGAGCCGCAAGGTGGCGGACCTCGAGTCGCACCTGAAGGCCGACCTGCTGATCCGCTCGTCGCGCGGCCTCGAGCTGACGCCGTCGGGACGCTCGTACGTGGCCGCGGCCAAGGCCATCCTCGAGCAGGTGGACGAGGCCGAGCGCACGGCCGCCGGCGAGTACACCGAGCCGCGCGGCGACCTCGCGGTGACCGCGCCGATCATGTTCGGCCGCCTGCACGTGTTGCCAGTGGTCACGCAGTTCCTCGCGACCTACCCCGAGGTCTCGACCGGCCTGGTGCTCACCGACCGCGTCACGCACTTCCTCGACGACCAGGTCGACGTCGCGCTGCGCATCGGCCCGCTGCCCGACAGCCGCCTCGTCGCCACGCGGCTCGGCGAGGTGCGCCACGTGATCTGCGCGAGCCCGGCCTACCTCGCGGCCAAGGGCGAACCGATGCAGCCTGGCGACATCGCGCGGCACAGCCTCGTGTCCTTCGAGAGCGTGTCGGCGGCCAGCGCGTGGACGCTGCGCGTCGACGGCGTGGACGCGCCGGTGCCGTTCCGCTCGCGCCTGTCCGTCAACACGATCGACGCGGCCATCGACGCCGCGCTCGGCGGCGCGGGGCTGGCGCGCGCCGTGTCGTACCAGATCGTCGAGCACGTGCGCGCCGGCAGGCTGAAGGTCGTGCTGGCCGGGTTCGAGCCGGCGCCACGGCCGGTGCACCTCGTCTACGCGCAGCAGAGCCGGCTGCCGCTGAAGCTGCGCGCGTTCGTGGACTTCGCCGTGCCGCGGCTGCGCGAGCAGCTCAAGCAGGCCGCGCTCTGAGGCACGCCCCGCGGCGGTTTGATCACTTGCCGTCGCCTTCGGGCGGATCGGTGATCGTCTCGCCGTCGACGTGCGCGAACGGGGTCAGGCGGTGCGGCTGCAGGCGCGTCGGGCTCGAGATCTCGCAGGCGCCTGCGCGTCGAACTGCGGGTGGTGCCGCGAGTGCGGCACGGTGCGCACGTCGACCAGCAGCGTGACGCCGTGCGCCGCCACCAGCGCAGTGAACGCGTCGATCGGCCGCGTCGCGTGCCCGACCGTGAACGCGCAGCCGGGCGGCGCATCGCGCGCGGCGATGCCCGCGCCGGCCTGGGGGCGCAGGCGCTCGTCACCGTCGCAGCAGCAGGTCATCCGGGCCATCGCCTGCGCGTGCAGCCGGCGTGCCCGTGCGACGTCGACCGCCGCGGCGCCGACACCGGGCCTGCAACCTGCCCGCTTGCGGGACATCGACATCCGGAGTCCCCACCATGATCCGCAAGCTCGGCAGCGGCCAGTTCCGCCTCTATTCGCGCAAGCTCGACCCCAAGACCGGCAAGCGGCGCAACCTCGGCACCTTCGACACACGCGAGCAGGCCGAGCAGCACGAGCGCGAAGTGCAGTATTTCAAGCGGCACTGAGCGCTCGACGATCGGCGCCGACACCACCGCCAGCGCTACTGCACGCGGCCGTGCGCGCGGCCGCGGCGTACCGGCGCAGTCCGTCGTCGGCGGGATCGATCGACGTGCTCGAGGAACGCGGCGTCGACCTGAGCAGATGAAACGGCCCCTGGATCCGGCGGAGCCAGGGGCCGGGTCGCGCGCGGGCGCCCGCGCGCGCGAGGCGTCAGGTCAGAACAGCGGTGCGTCGTCGTCACCGTCGCCGCCGCCGTGGCGGGCGCCGAAGTCGATGACGAAGTTGTGGAACGGCTGCGTCGAGTCCACGCCCAGGACGCCGGACGCGAACGTGCCGGAGGCGATCACCTCGTCGCCGGCCGCGATGGCCGTGCCCGCGTGGTGCTGGAAGTGGATCGCGCTGGTCGGGGCGCTGACGGACACGCCGTCGATGGCGAACGTCGCCGGCGCGCTGGCCGAGCCGGCCACCGGCGCGGGCGTGGCGTCGACCGGGCCCGCCACCTCGCTGAAGGTGGACATCGGCCAGATCGAGAACGACAGCGCCTGCAGCACGCCGCTGCTGTCCTTGGCCGCCTTGATCGCCACGTGCTGCGACGCGCTGGCCGCCAGGTAGGTCTGGAACGTGGTGATGTTGAAGGGGTTGGACTGCGGGTCATGATCGGCCCACTGCCACGTCTGGCGGTCGGACAGGCGCGTCTGGCCGCTGACGACGACGGTCTGGCCCAGCACCGTGACGTTGAACGTGCCGGCGGCCGTGCCCGCCGCCACCGCGGTGACGTCGCCCGCGAGCGCGTAGCTGACGCTGCGCGCGGCGTGGGTGATCTTGATCGACGTGGCCGTCACCGACAGGCCGTCGGCCGACACCGTGCCCATCACGCGCACCATGTCGCCGACTGCCGGCAGCGAGGTGCCGGCCGGCAGCTGCGAGGTGTCGACCGTCACGCCGCGCACGACGAACGTGGCCGCGGTGCTGCCCGAGGCGGGCGTCGAGGCCGACACGCGGCCGTCGAATTCCACCGCGGTGCCGGCGGTCTGCACCGGCAGGTGCTTGCGCTCGATCGCCACCGTGGCGCTGAACGCCGTGGCCGGCAGCGCGGGCGCCGTGGCCGAGAACGCGGAGACGACGTCGCCCGCCGCGAACGCGCTGGCGCACGCGGTGGAATGGCCGTCGACGCGGCAGGTGGCCTGATCCAGGGCGATCGCGAGGCCGCCGATCGTCACGCCGGTGGCCGAGGTCGCGCCGACCACGCCTTCCACCTTGAACGCCGCCGGGAAGTTGCCGCTCGGCACGTCGCGCACCGAGACCAGCGTCGCGACGATGTTGGCCGAGCCGGCCGTGCTGCTGAACAGGTAGCCGTCGACGGTGACGTACGAACCGGGCGTGCTGCCGGCGGTCGCCGTCAGGCCCGACGCGTCGGCCACCGGCGTGCAGGCGTTGGTGGTCATGGTCAGGCACGCGCGATGGTCGGAGAACAGCGTGCCGCTGTCCAGGCTCACGACCTGGCCCATCACGCTGATCGTGTTGGCCGTGGTGTCAGCCGCGTCGACATAGCCGCGCGCCAGCGGGTGCACGTGCAGCCACTGCGCGACCGGCGCCGCGCTGGTGCTGGAGCTCGAAGGCTCGACGTCCACCACCTGGCCCACCTCCAGGGCCGACACGCGGCCCGAGGTGTCGCCGGTGTCGTCGTCCATCACCTGCGCGGAACCGGTGTTGAACTCGTGGCCGTTGACGAACACGCTGCCGAACGCGGTGATCGCGCCCGACGACGTGGACGTCGCGCTGCTGGGGCCGGAAGTGCCGCCGCTGCTGTCGCCGCCGCCGCCACCGCAGGCGGCGAGCGTCAAGGCGAGCGCGAAGGGCCACGCCCGGGTGAAGGGTGCTTGTCTCATGGTCGTCTCCTGTCTCGATAGCGCGCTTCCGGTGGGCGCGATATGTGTACTCTGCACTTCTGGCGCAGAAACAATGTGAAGACTGGTAAGGCGACGCCTCCGCTTCAGACGAACGACAGGCTGCCGTCGAACAACGTAACCGGGCGCGACGCCGTGTGTCGGCGCGCGTCGCGGGTTGTCGGATGGCGGCGACGGGTCGAGGCGCTGCGGCAGGCGCCTGGATCGACGGCGGCGTGCGTGATCGACGCGCGGGCGCCGCTCCTGGCGCCGTTCCGGCGTCCAGGAAGTGCGCTGCTCGACTGTCGATAACCACAGGGTGCGCGCAAATATTGCCGGGCAGGCCCGTGGGCGCACCGTGGGCGCCCGCGACCGTCGAAGCACCCGGTACTCGCGCGATCGCGAAAGCGACGCGCCACGCGCGCCGGCGCGCGGCGCCGCATCCGGCCAAGGCGTCGGGGCGCGGTCGGACACGCGCGCACCGGCGCGGCCCGCGAGGGACGGCCACCCGCTCGCGGGGCATGAATCCTGCCTGAGCTGGCCCTGTGACCGTCCGATCCACTCGAGCATGGCCAACATCGCCAGCCGACGCCGCCGCCCTCCCGCATGACCGACGCCGACCCGCATTCGTCCGACCCCGACCTCGCGCCGCACGCGTTGCTGCGCTCGACGGACTGGTCCCGCACGCCGCTCGGGCCGATGGCGTCGTGGCCGCGGTCGCTGCGCGGCTACGTCGACATGGTGCTGGACATGCCCACGCCGGCCATCATCTTCTGGGGCCCGGAGCAGACGCAGATCTACAACGACGGCTACGCGCTGATCCTCGGCCCGCGCCACCCGCGCGGCTTCGGCATGCCGTACCGCGAGATCTGGCCGGACACCTATCCGCTGATCTACCCGTGGATGCGCCATGTCCTGGACACCGGCGGCACCTGGCGCGTCGACCGCACGCACATCCCCGTCACGCGCCACGGCTTCGACGAGGAGGCGTACTTCACGTTCACCTTCAGCCCGCTTCGCGATGACGAAGGCCGCGTGACGGGCATCCTTCAGCCGGTGTTCGACGTCTCCGAGTCGGTGCTCGCCGACCGCCGCACCGAGACGCTGCGCCTGCTGCTGGCCGAGCACGTGGCCGGCGTGCCGGCGATCTCGAAATCGCTGGCCGCGATCGCGGGCGATCCCAGCGACCTGCCGTTCGCGCAGGTCTGGCTGTGGGACGCCAAGGGCATGGATCTCGTGTCGGCCGGACGCGTCGGCGAGACGCCGGTGCCGGACGACCACGCGCGCCTGGCCGCCATCGCGCACACGGTGTGGATCGAGACGGCACCGCGCTTCGTCGAGGTGGCCACCGACGCCGCCGCCGGCCTCGCGCGCGCCGCGCTGCTGCTGCCGCTGGACGGCGCGCCGGGCGTCGCGCCGGCGGGCGTGATCGCGCTCGGCGTGAGCCGGCGCCTGCACTTCGACGACCGCTATCGCAAGTTCCTCGAACAGGTGGCGCGCCAGGTGGCCGCGGGCCTGCAGCGCGCCGACGCATCACGCGTGGCCGAGCGCCAGCGCCAGTACCTCGACGAGCTGTTCATGCAGGCGCCCGCGGGCATCGCGGTGCTCGACGGCCCGGAGCACGTCTTCGAGCTGGCGAACCCCGCGTACCACGCGTTCATCGGCCACCGCGACATCGTCGGCAAGCGCGTGGTCGACGCCCTGCCGGAACTGCGCGAGCAGCCGTTCCCGGCACTGCTGGACGAGGTCTACCGCACCGGCATCGCGCACGTCGGCAACGAGGCGCCGGTCCATCTGCGGCGCGGGCCCGACGGCCGTTCCGAGGACGCGTTCTTCAACTTCGTCTACCAGCCGCTGCGCGACGCGCTGGGGCTCACGTCGGGCATCCTCGTGTTCGCCTACGAGGTCACCGAGCAGGTGAACGCGCGCCGACACGTCGAGCACCTGGCCGACGAGCTGCGCGCCGAGCACCGGCGCAAGGACGACTTCCTGGCGATGCTGGCGCACGAGCTGCGCAACCCGCTCGCGCCGGTGAGCGCCGCGGCCGAGATCCTGCGCCTGGGTCACGCGAACGACCCGCGCCTGCGCCGCACCAGCGAGATCGTCACGCGCCAGGTGCGCCACATGGCCACGCTGATCGACGACCTGCTGGACGCCTCGCGCGTGACGCGCGGGCTCGTGTCGATCGCCAGCGGCTGCGAGGACCTGCGCGACATCATCGCCGCGGCGGTCGAGCAGGCCGCGCCGCTGGTCGACGCGCGCCGCCACCAGCTGGTCGTGTCCACCGGCAGCGAGTTCGTCAGCGTGCTCGGCGACCGCAAGCGACTCGTGCAGACCGTGGCCAACCTGCTGGACAACGCCGCCAAATACACGCCGGAAGGCGGCAAGATCGAGCTCACGCTGGAGCACGACGAGCGCGAGGCCTTCCTGCACGTGCGCGACAGCGGCGTCGGCGTGCCCACCGAGATGCGCGATCGCATCTTCGACCTGTTCGTGCAGGGCCAGCGCAGCGCCGACCGTGCGCAGGGCGGCCTGGGCATCGGCCTGGCGCTCGCGCGCCGGCTCGTCGAGCTGCACGGCGGCTCGCTGGTGTGCACCGGCACGCCCTCGGGCCACGGCAGCGAGTTCCGCATCCGCCTGCCGCTGGCGCCGGCGTCGGCGCCCTGCCTCGCGCGCGTCGCCGCGGCCCAGGCGCAGCCGGAACCCGACGACGGCGCCAAGCCGAGCATCCTGATCGTCGACGACAACGAGGACGCCGCGCGCATGCTCGCGATGCTGCTGGAAGACGGCGGCTACGAGGTCATGACCGAGAGCGACCCGGTGATCGCGCTGCAGCGCGCGCAGGAGACGCGGCCCCACGTCTACCTGCTGGACATCGGCCTGCCGCGCATGGACGGCCACGAGCTCGCGCGGCGCCTGCGCGCGACGGACGCCGGGCGCGGCGCCACGCTGATCGCGCTGACGGGCTACGGCCAGGCGGCCGAGCGCGAGAAGGCGGCGCGCGCCGGCTTCGACCACTACCTCGTCAAGCCGCCCGACCCCGTGGCGCTGCGGCGCCTGCTGCGCTCGGTGGCGATGCCGTCGCGCTGACGGCAGGCGCGCTCAGCGCGAGAAGGTGGTGGTGCGCGCGAGCAGGCTGGACAGCTCGTCGATGCGCAGCGGCTTGGTCAGGTGCGAGTCGAACACGCCCTGGTGCGAGCGCATCGGCTCCTCTTGCGGACGCAGGCCGGTGAGCGACGCGAGCCAGGGCGCGGGGCACTCGTCGTCGCGGATCCGGCGCGCCGCCTCGCAGCCGTCCAGCACGGGCATCTGCACATCCAGGATCGCGAGGTCGGGGTGCAGGTCGTGGCAGGCGCGCACGGCTTGCTGCCCGTCGTACACGGCGACGGCGTCGTAGCCCATCAGGTCCAGCAGCTGGGCCAGCGAGTCGGCGGCGTCGTGATTGTCGTCGGCGACGACGATACAGGAGCGGGTCGGCATGGGCGGGTCAGGCGTCAATGGGCGATTGAAGCGAGCAATCGCCGATCCCGCGACCGACGCTTCTTTGTAACTCAATGAACGCCCCACGCGGCCTGCAGCGCGACGACGGCACCGACCTCGACCGCATCGCCGACGCCGTGCGCGACCACCGGCGCGAGCAGGCTGCGCGAGCGCTCCATCAGCCACACGTACACGAGCCCGAACGCGAACGCGTAGAGCTGCTGGGCCATCGCGAGCGGCAGCGGATCGACGAAGAACGTCTCGTAGTGCGCGATGCCGAACAGCAGCGCCACCAGCACGCCGGCCACCGGCAGGTCGAGGCGCCCGACGCGCACGCGGCCGGGCACCAGCGCGGTGAGCAGGCCCACCAGCAGGCCGCGGAAGATCGGCTCCTCGCACACGCCCGAGCCGGCCATCACCGCGAGCCAGCCGGCGATGTCGCCCGCGGACTTGCCGTAATTGGCGTCGGGCGCGCGATGCGCGGCGAGCTGCGGCCACCAGTCGGCCACGAACATCAACGCGCCCATCGCCACGCCGATCGCCAGCGCGAGGCCCACGAGCGAGCGTCCGCCCGCCGGCCAGCGCAGGTACGTCGGCGCCTCCGGCAGCACGCGCCGCATCACGGCGATGCACGCGAAGCCGGCCAGCGTCTGGAACACCATCGCCAGAGCGACGAAGGCCCAGACGTGCGCGTTGAAGAACGTCGCCTCGCGATGCGCGACGAGCCGCGCGAGCTCGCGCGCCGGCCACAGCACGCCCTGCATCAACACGCCTGCGAGCAGCACCGGCCACAGGCGCAGGCGCACGCCGGTCGTCTCGAGGAAGGGTCGGCGGGGGGCGGCGATCGTGGTCATGGCGGCGAGGCGTCGGCGTGCGATGGCCGCACTCTACGAACGCCGCGCCGCGCGCCGGGCCGGCATGCGACGAGTCGCCGGATCCGCGCCCCGACATCCCGCCGCGCGGCGCCGGAACGCCGCGGCGCGCGCTTGTCGGCGCTGTCCGACAACGCGTCGCGACCGCCGCCTAGGCTCGCGCGACCGTGGGCGCCGGAAGATGCGGGCATCGAGACCTCCCTCACCGTGGCGAAGAAGAACTCCCGTGGCCAAGATCCTGTTCATCGACGACTCCCGCGACAGCGCCGACTCGCTGGCGACCTTCTTCAAGCTGCTGGGGCACCAGACCGAGGTGGCCTACGACGGCGACGCCGCGGTCGAACTGTCCACGCGCTTTCTCCCCGACATCGCGTTCATCGACCTGCAGATGCCGATGCTCGACGGCTTCGACACCGCCAGGGAATTCCGCGCCCGCCTCGGCGAGAAGCCGGTGCTGATCGCGCTCACCGGCCAGGACTGGGAGCAGACCGGCGACGCCGCCGACCGTGCCGGCTTCGACGGCTTTTTCCAGAAGCCGGCCCAGGCCTCTGCGCTGGCCAAGCTGGTGGAGTCGCTCGCGACCTGAGCGCCCCCGCGCGCGACGCGCGTCGCGCGCGGGGGCACGAGCTCAGTCCAACTTGAACGTGCCCACCACGCGCGACAGCTGCGCCGCCTGCTGGTTCAGGCTCTCGGCGGCCGCAGCGGATTCCTCCACCAGCGCGGCGTTCTGCTGCGTCACCTGATCGAGCTGCGTCACGGCGTCGCCGATCTGGCCGATGCCGCTGGACTGCTCGGCGCTGGCGGCGCTGATCTCGCCGATCATGTCGTTGACGCGCCGCACCTGGCCGACGATGTCCTCCATCGTGTGGCCGGCGTCGGCCACCAGGCGCGTGCCGTCCTCGACGCGCGCCACGCTGTCGCCGATCAGCGCCTTGATCTCGCGCGCGGCCGCGCCCGAGCGTTGCGCGAGCGAGCGCACCTCGGAGGCCACCACCGCGAAGCCGCGGCCCTGCTCGCCGGCGCGCGCCGCTTCCACCGCCGCGTTGAGCGCGAGGATGTTGGTCTGGAACGCGATGCCGTCGATCACGCCGATGATGTCCACCACCTTGCGGCTGGACGCCGTGATCGCGTCCATCGTGGCCACCACCTGCCCCACCACCGCGCCGCCGCGTTCGGCGGCCTGGCTGGCGGTGCTGGCGAGTTGCGTCGCCACGAGCGCGGTGTCGGCGTTCTGCTTGACCGTGGCCGTCAGTTGTTCCATCGACGCGGCCGTCTGCTGAAGGTTGCTGGCCTGTTCCTCGGTGCGCTGGCTGAGATCGGCGTTGCCGGTGGCGATCTGCGACGAGCCCGTGGCGATCGACTCCGACGCGCCGCGCACGTCGCCGACGATGGCCACCAGGTTCGCGTTCATGCGCCGCAGCGCGCCCATCAGGCGGCCCGTCTCGTCGCGCCGGCGCACGACGATGTGCGAGCGCAGGTCGCCCTCGGCCACGGTCTCGGCCACGTGCACGGCCTCGTCGATGCCGCGCGTGATCGAGCGGATCAGAGCCCACGCGAACGCGCCGGCGACGAGCACCGCGAGCGCGCTGGTCACCACGCAGATCCACACGACGCGGCCGTAGTCGACCTGGCTGCGCTTGTATTCGGCGCCGGCCACGTCCAGTTGCACGGCGGTGAGCTTGTCGAACACGTCGGCGACCGGGTCGATCGCCGGGTACATGTCCTGCGCCACGAAGGCCTTGACGCCGTCGACGTCGCCGGCCTTGAGCAGGGCCTCGAGCTTGTCGGCGGCCGCGTCGGCGCGCTGCATCAGCGGCTTGCCCTGCGCGACCAGCTTCTGTTCGTCGGGGATCAGGAAGGTGGACAGGTAGGCCTGCCACTCGCGGGCGATCGTGGCACGCGCCTCGCGCAGCGGCGCCAGGCCGTCGGCCGGCTTCACGCTGCCGCTGGCGACCTTGACGGCCGTGTCGATCATCGTTCCGCCATAGCCGTCGGACACCGATTTCAGCTGGCGCAGCGGCAGCACGCGGTCGTTGTAGACGGTGCCCAGGACGTCGTTGCTGGCCTTCAGCCGCGCCACGGTGCCCGCGGCGGACAGGACGACGAGGATCAGCAGGGCGGCGACGAGCCCCAGCAGGCGGGTCTTGATGCTCAGGTCTTTCATGCGGTTCTCCGGCTTCGGACGACGTTGCCTTCCGTCATCGGACTATGCGCCGCCTGACTTTAAAATAAACAAAACAAATATTATGAAAAAAGTGAACTAATCGAGCGATCAGGTCGCTTGCGGCCGTCGTTGACGGAGGCGCCGCCGGGCGCTGCGCCTCGAGGGGGGTGGCGTCGATGACGGTCGACGCGCACGCGGTCGACCCCCCGCGGGGCTGTCATCCTGCGCGCAGTCGCAGGGTCCACGCGTCACGTCCAGCGCGGCATCGGCGGTAGCGCCGCGGGCGAGATGGATCCCGCGACTGCGCGCAGGATGGCGGCGTCCTCGGGCGAAGCCCGGCCTACTGCGCGTCCAGCGCCGCGTTGACCGTCTCGACGAACCGGGCCGGCTCCACCGGCTTGGCCAGCAGCGTGACGCCCGGGGGCAGGCCGCCCAGCTTCTCGACGTGTGCCGGCGTGTGCGAGGACACCGCCACGATGGCCGGGGCGCGTGCGTCGCCCTGCGTGCACAGGTGGCGGATCATCTGCACGCCGTCGACGTAGGGCATCGAGATGTCGGTGACGATCAGGTCGGGCATGGACCGGCCCACCTCGATCAGCGCGTCGAAGCCGTTGTCGGCGCAGGTGATTCGCGCACCGGGCACGGCGATCTCGACGAGGGCCTGCAGCAGGTCGCGGTCGTCGGCGCTGTCGTCGACGACCAGCACCGTGAACGGCGCGACCACGTCGGCCGGGGCCTCGGCCGCCGGGCCGCCGCGCTGCCTGGCCTGCTCGCGGATGAATTCCTCGGCGCTGTCGGCGTCGATGCGGCGATGGCCGCCCACCGTCTTCCATGCCTTCAGGTGCCCGAGGTCGACCCAGCGCTGCACCGTCGGCACGGACACGCCCAGCCGGCGCGCCAGGTGGGCGGTCGAATACGAGGGAGGTCCCATCGGTGCGCGGGAGTTCGCCATCGATCGAGTTTAGCGAGGACCCGCCTCGGGACGCACGAATTTCGTGCCATCCGGCACGGACGCGGCCGGCTCGGGCGCCACGTCCTGCATGTGGCGGGCGACGGCGACGTCGATCTCCGCCTGCAGCGCCTCCACCCGCGCGAGCAGCGCAGGCCAGCGCCCGGGCAGGCCCAGGTCGATGGCGTCGTGCAGTTCGCGCGCCAGCGCCGCCAGCGCGGGCGCGCCCACCATCGACGCGGTCGAGACCAGCGTGTGCGCGATGCGCGCGGCGGCCTCCCGCTGGCCGGCGTCGAGCGCGGCGCGGATCTCGTCGCCCGTCGCCGCGCGCTGCTTGAGGTAGCGCCCCAGGATCTTGTGATAGAGCTCGGGCCGGCCCAGGCAGCGGCGCAGCCCGAGCTCGAAGTCGACCGCCGCGCCGGTCGCCTGCGCCGCCTCGGGCAGCGGCGCGGAGGCCGCGACGGGCCCCGCCGGCGTCAGCCAGCGCAGCATCACCTCGAACAGCTGCGCGGGTTCGAAGGGCTTGCTCACGTGGTCGTTCATGCCGGCGGCGGCGCTCTTGTCGCGATCGCCGGCCATCGCGTGCGCGGTCATCGCGATCACGGGCAGACGCTGCAGCGCCTGCTCGGCGCGGATCAGGCGCGTGCACTGCAGGCCGTCCATGCCGGGCATCTGGATGTCCATCAGCACGAGGTCGAAGCGCGCCTCGCGCAGCTGCGCCAGCGCCTCGTGGCCGTTGCCGGCGAGCGTGACGTCCATGCCGGCAACGTCGCACAAGAGTTCGGTGGCGACGAAACGGTTCAGCTCGTTGTCCTCGACCAGAAGCACGCGGCGTCCGCGCAGGGCCTCGGGCGCCTGCGCGCGCGGGGCCGCGGCGCGCGCGAGCGCGCTGGCCGGCGCGGGCGCGGGGCCGCCGCGCTGCGGGCCGCAGGCGCCGTTGATCGCGTCCAGCAACGTCGACGCGCCCACCGGCTTGGCCAGGCAGCCCGCCACGCCCTGCCTGGCGGCCTCGCGCACGATGGCCTCGTCGCCGTACGCCGTCACCAGCAGGATGGCGGGCGGCGCGCCGGGCAGCGGATCGTCGCGCAGCGCGCGCACGACGTCGAAGCCGTCCATCCCCGGCATGCGCCAATCGAGCAGCACCAGCTGGTACGGCCGGCCGAAGCCCGCGGCACGGCGCAGCTCCGCGAGCCCCGCCGCGCCGCCGGCCTCAATCACGGGCGCGTAGCCCAGCAGCACCAGCAGGTCGTGCAGGATCTCGCGCGAGTTGGCGCTGTCGTCCACCACCAGGATGCGCAGGTCGCGGTGCGCGCCGGCCTGCGGCAGCCGCCCGGCCTGCGCCGGCGTGCCGAGGCCGAAGCGGGCGGTGAAGTGGAAATCGCTGCCGACGCCGGGCGTGCTGTCGACGCCGATCTCGCCGTCCATCAGCGCCACCAGCTTGCGGCAGATCGCCAGCCCCAGGCCCGCGCCGCCGTGCGCCCGCGTGCTGGACGCGTCCACCTGCGAGAACGGCCGGAACAGCGCCTGCACCTGCTCCGGCGCGAGGCCGATGCCCGAGTCCTTGACGTCGAAGCGCAGCCGCACGAAGCCGGCGTCGCTGGCCACGCTCTGCACGGTGACGACGACGATCTCGCCCTTGTCGGTGAACTTCACCGCGTTGCTGCACAGGTTGACGAGCACCTGCAGCAGCCGCATCGGGTCGCCCACGAGCACGGCCGGCACGTCGGGCGCGGTCTTGAGCAGCAGCTCCAGGCCCTTGCGCTGGGCCTTCAGCCCGATCATCGCGGTGACGCGCTCGAACACCTCGTCGAGCGAGAAGTCGCGCGACTCCAGCACCAGCCGGCCGGCCTCGATCCTGGAGAAGTCCAGGATGTCGTCGATCACCAGCAGCAGCGCCTCGGCCGCCGAGCGCACCTGCACGAGGTAGCCGCGCTGGCGCTCGTCGAGCTGCGTGCGCAGCGCGAGGTCGGTCATGCCCAGGATCGCGTTCATCGGCGTGCGGATCTCGTGGCTCATGTTGGCCAGGAACTCGCTCTTGGTGCGCGTGGCCGACTGCGCCTCCACCAGCGCGGACTCGAGCTCGTGGCGCTGGCCCTGCACCGTGTCGACCGCGGCCTGCAGGCGCTGGCGCATGCGGTCGATCGCCTGCAGGATCTGCTCGAATTCACCGTCGCCCGGCGCGTCTACGGGGGTGCGCGTGTCGCCCGCGCCGATGCGCTCGAGCACGCCGCCGATCTCGGCCACGCGCTCGACGATCGGCTTCATCAGCACGCGCCGCACGATCACGAATGCGGCAAGCGCGAGCGCGACCCAGCACGCAAGCATCGCGATGCGCACGCGCTCGACGAAGGCCGCGGCGTTGGCCTCGCGCTCCGCGTTCTCGCGCTGCGCCGCGGCCACCGTGAACTGCACGCGGTCGCGGTGATCGGCGAACAGCGGCTGCAGCGTGTGCGCGAGCAGCTCGCGCGCGGTGACGATGTCGTTGCGGTGCAGCGCCGGCAGCAGTTCGCGCTCGACCACCTGGAAGTACGTGGCCGCCGGCGCGCAGGCCGCGTCGACCAGCGAGGACTTGACCGCGCCCGCCGGCAGCGCCTGCACCCACTCGCGCCGGCGCGCCTCGAACTCGGCTTCGCGTGCGTGCAGCCGCGCCTCGAGCAGCCCGACGCGCGCGGTGTCGCCGTGCGACTGCGCGTCGATCAGCTCGAAGACGGTGAGGTGGCTCTCGACGATGAACAGCGGCGGCGGCAGGATGTCCGCCACCACGGCCTGCCCGCCGTCGATCGCCTTGTACAGCGGCCCGTTGATGCGCACCCGCTCGAACGCGAGATCCAGCCCCAGCAGCACCGCCAGCGTGACGACCACCATCCCGACATTGAACGCGACGAGCTTCGTGCGCAGGGACAGGCGGCCAGGATGCATGCGAGGTCTCTCGGCAAAGGACTCACTGGAACGCGAGGACGCGGCCTCGCGCGGCGCTGGGCAACGAGTCTAGCGCGCGTGCAATCGATGCTGGTGGACGTCAAGCTGAAGGAAAGCTGCCGACACCAGCGGCACCGCCACGCCCGCCCGCAGCGCCCGCGCCCGCAGGTCGCCCAGGATCTGGTCGGCCTCGACGCGCTCGCCGGCCATCAGGTCGCGGTACATCGACGACGTCAGCGCCGAGCCCGGCGCCGTCAGCACGCCGCGCGTGTAGTCGACCGCCGCGGGCCGCGGCGCGAAGCCGGCGGCGGTGGCGACGGCCACGGCCTCGTCGAGGAAGGCGTGCACGAACGCGGGGCCGCCGTCGGCCGCCGCGATCTCGCCGACGTTGCCGCGCGCCAGCGTGCAGATGCCGCCGAGCGTGGCGAGCAGGATCCACTTGTCCCACAGGTCCTGCGCGATGCGCGTGCTGAGCTTGGCATCGAAGCCGGCGTCGCTCATGAACGCATGCAGCGCCTCGATGCGCGCCGTGCGGCTGCCGTCGAGCTCGCCGTAGACCAGCTCGTGCAGCGGCGCCAGGTGCACGATGCGGCCCTGCGCGTCGAGCGTCGTCGACACGCGGCACACCCCGCCCAGCACGCGCTCGGGGCCGAAGCGCGCCTGCAGGTCGTCGATGTGCTTCATGCCGTTGAGCACGGGCAGGATCATCGTGCCGGGGCCGACGGCGGGCGTGAAGTCCTCGATCGCGGCGGGCAGGCCGAAGGCCTTGACGGTGACCAGCACGATGTCGAACGGCTCGTCGACCTCGCCGGCCAGCGCGAGCCGCGGCGCGACGGCGAAGTCGCCGAGCGGGCTCAGCACCCGCAGGCCGCTTGCGCGCAGTGCGGCCGCGCGCGCGGGGCGCACGAGGAAGGTGACGTCGCGCCCCGCCTGCACCAGGCGCGCGCCGAAGTAGCCGCCGGTCGAGCCGGCGCCGACGATCAGGATTCGCATTGGCTTGCCCCCCGGGGGAAGTATGAGCCAACGCAACGGCTCTTGCAGCGGGCGTGATCACCCGGAGCCCGCCCGCGCCGCACTCGCGTGACAATGCGCGCTTCGCCTCGTCGCCAACGTCCCCCGCTTGTCCAATTTCCTGCGCCTGTCGTTCCGGCAGACCCTTCTCGCCGCCTTCCTGCTGATCGCCGGCCTGCTCGCGGCCGCGTCGCTGGGCGGGCTGTTCACGCTCGAGCGTGTGATGGCGCAGAGCCGCGTGGCCACGGCCAGCGCGCTGCTGCTGACCGCCGACGCGCGCCAGCTCGCCGAGCTGCGCGTGGCGATGGAGCGCAGCGCACGCCAGTACATCGTGCTGGACGACCCGTCGCTGCTGCGCGGCTTCACGCAGGCCGCCGACGAGGCCGCGCACCTGCTGGGCGAGATGCGCAGCCACGACCTGCCGGCCACGCTGGCCAACCAGTGGCTCGCGCAGGTGCCGCCGATCAAGGAGCAGCTCGACGGCCCCAAGGCCGCGATCGGCCAGCGCCAGGACGCGCTCGACGTGCGCTTCCGCACCCTCGACCGCCTCAACGACCAGATCGCCGACTCGGTGCGCCGCATCGACGACGACCGCAGCGCCGCGCTGCAGGCGCAGCTGGAGGCGGGCCGCGCGTCGGTGGGCACGCAGGTGCTGGGCGCCATCGTGCTGGCCGCGATCCTGGCGCTGGCGTTCGGCGTGTGGCTCACGCGCCCGCTCAAGCGCCTGGAGCGCGCGATCTCCGGGCTCGGCGAGAACCGCATGGACCACCCGGTCGACATCCGCGGGCCCAGCGACATGCGCTCGCTCGGCCGCCGCCTCGAGTGGCTGCGGTTGCGGCTCAAGGAACTCGACGAGGACAAGGCGCGCTTCCTGCGCTACACGTCGCACGAGCTCAAGACGCCGCTGGCCGCGCTGCGCGAGGGCGTGGCGCTGCTGGAGGACGGCGTGGCCGGCCCGCTGACGGCCGACCAGCGCGAGATCGCGCGCATCCTCAACCACAACACCGCCGCGCTGCAGGGCCAGATCGAGGCGCTGCTGCGCTTCAACGCCGCCGCGTTCGAGGCGCGCCGCCTGAACCGCAGCGAGACCGACCTGCGCGAGCTGCTGCACGCGCTGGTCGAGGAGCAGCGGCTGCAGTGGCAGGCGCGCCACCTCACCGTCAAGCTGGAAGGCGAGGCGCCGCGGATGGCGGTCGACGCGGACAAGCTCTCGGCGGCGCTGGGCAACCTGTTGTCCAATTCGATACGCTTCAGCCCCGTCGGCGGCACGCTGTCCATCATGCTGTCGGCGCCGCGCGACCTGGTGCGCATCGACCTGCGCGACCAGGGCCCGGGAGTTGCCCCGGCCGACCGCGAGCGCATCTTCGAGCCGTTCTTCCGCGGCGAGGTCCAGCCCGAGGGCGCGGTGCGCGGCACCGGCATCGGGCTGTCCATCGTGCGTGAATATGTGCAGGCGCACGGTGGCCGCGTCGACCTGCTGTCCGACGGGCCCGGTGCCCATTTCCGAATCGAGCTTCCCCATGCCAAAGACTGACGTCCCGTCCCCGCTCGCCCGCGCCGGCAGCGCCCTGGCTGCCGCGTTCGCCGCGCTGAGCCTGGCCGCCTGCGTGACGCCGCCCCCGCCGCCGCCGCCTCCTCCGCCCCCGCCGCCGCCGGCGCCGGTCGTCAAGTGCGACCCGCCGCTCGAGGCGCGTGACCTCGCCGCGCGCCACCTGCTGGCGACCGAGGACCGCTTCAGCGCGCTCAACACCGCCGACCTCACCGCCGAGGCCACGCGCAACCCCGAGGGCGCGACGATCGAGCAGCAGATGGACCAGGCGCTCGCGCTGAGCATGACGCACGGCCCCGGCGACCTCGCCCGCGCGCAGGCGCTGCTGGACCAGGTGCTGCGCAACAACACGCCGCAGGCCGACCCGTGGCGCTCGCTCGCGCGCCTGCTGGCCTACCGGCTGGGCGAGCAGAAGCGCGCCGAGGACGCCACCGAGCGCGGCGCGCAGCAGCTGCGCGAGGCCCAGCGCGACAACCAGCGCAAGCTCGACGACGCCAACGCCAAGCTCGAGGCGCTCAAGGCCATCGAGCGCAGCCTCAACACGCGACAGTCGCCGGCGGCGTCGTCGCCCAAGCCCTGACGGGCGCCTGCGCATGTTCGCGAAACATCGTCGGGACGAACGCCGGGCCGCCCCAAGCCGGCCCGATGTCCGCTCGGGGAACGGAGCGCCGTACCCGGCGCGGAAGGGGTCGTCATGAATTCGAACATCCTCGTCGTCGACGACGATCCCGACCTGCTCAAGCTGCTGTCGATGCGGCTGTCGAACGCGGGCTACCGCGTGACGGCGGCGGAGTCGGCCGAGGAGGCGCTGGTCAAGATCGCGATGGAGCGGCCGCAGCTGGTGCTCAGCGACGTGCAGCTGCCGGGCAAGGACGGCCTCGCGCTGTTCGACGCGATCCGGGTGCAGCACCCGTCGCTGCCGGTGATCCTGCTCACGGCGCACGGCACGATCCCCGACGCCGTGGAGGCCACGTCGCGCGGCGTCTTCACGTACCTCACCAAGCCGTTCGACGGCAAGGCGCTGCTGGACGTCATCGCCAACGCGATCGCGATGGAGGGCGCGGCCGACACCGCGTCCGACGGCGGCGAGGTCGAGGCCTGGCGCGCCGAGATCGTCAGCCGCTCCACGCGCATGGCCGAGGTGCTGGCCGAGGCCAAGCTCGTGGCCGCGTCGGACGCCAGCGTGCTGATCCGCGGCGAGAGCGGCAGCGGCAAGGAGCTGATCGCCCGCGCGATCCACCGCGCCAGCCCGCGCGCCGGCCAGCCCTTCGTGGCGGTCAACTGCGGCGCGATCCCCGAGAACCTGCTCGAGTCCGAGCTGTTCGGCCACGTCAAGGGCGCGTTCACCGGCGCGGTGGCCAACCACCCCGGCCTGTTCCAGGCGGCCAACGGCGGCACGCTGTTCCTCGACGAGATCGGCGACATGCCCGTCGCGCTGCAGGTCAAGCTGCTGCGCGTGCTGCAGGAGCGCCTGGTGCGGCCGGTGGGCGCGAGCCACGCGGTGCCGGTGGACGTGCGCATCCTGTCGGCCACGCACCGCGACCTCGACCTCGCGATCATCGACGGCAGCTTCCGCAAGGACCTGTACTACCGGCTCAACGTGGTCTCGCTGTCGCTGCCCACGCTGGCCGAACGGCGCGAGGACATCCCGCTGCTGGCCTCGCACTTCCTGTCGCGCCTGGCGCTGAAGTACGGCCGCAAGGTCAACGGCTTCGCGCCCGACGCGATGAAGGCGCTGACGACGGCGTCCTGGCCCGGCAACGTGCGCCAGCTGCACAACGTCGTCGAGCAGGTGACCGCGCTGGCCACCACGCCGCTGGTGCCGCTCGCGCTGGTGCAGCGCGCGCTGCGCGTGCCCAGCATGGAGGTGCTCAGCTACACCGAGGCGCGCACGCGCTTCGAGCGCGACTACCTCGTCGGCCTGCTCAAGATCACCGACGGCAACGTGGCGGACGCCGCCCGCCTGGCCGACCGCAACCGCACCGAGTTCTACCGGCTGATGCAGAAGCACGGCCTGACGCCGGGCCTGTTCCGCGGCGACGCCCCTGTCGCTGAATAGCGGCGCCTGTCGCCGATCAGCGACAGCTGAAATCCCTTTCGAATCAATGACTTGCGCCGTTGTGCGGTGCAACGGTCGCCGCAGCCCGACACTTTTCGACGATTTCCGACAGGGCGCCGCAAGCTTTCCCCACAGGCCTGCGCCAAGTCATTGATCCATAAGGCTTTTTCTCCTTGGCACGTGCATTGCGAGGAGGGGGCAGACCACCTGCTTACAAGCTCGTCAATACATGCACCTTCCAGGACGTCGAAAGCGCCCTTTCCCCTCTGTTGTCCTGCGTTCCGCCCTGGCTTGCGCCGCCCTCGCGCTCGCGAGCGCACAGGCGTGCGCGGCGCTGTTTGACGACGTCGGCGCGCGTGCCCGGCAACTGGCCGAAAAGCCGTTCGCCGTGGCGCCCAAGCCCGTCGCGCCGGCCGCCGCCAGCGACACGCTGACCTACGACCAGTACCGCGACATCCGCTTCCGCCCCGACCACGCGCTGTGGCGCGACCAGAAGCTGCCGTTCGAGGTGCAGTTGTTCCACCCCGGCTTCGTCAACACGGAGACGGTGAAGATCAACGAGGTCGGGCCCGACGGTTCGGCCCACGAGCTCAAGTTCGACACGGCCAACTTCGACTACGGCCACAACAAGCCGCCGTCCAAGGCGCTGGCGTCGGGCTACTCGGGCCTGCGGGTGCACTTCCCGATCAACAACGCGAACCACAAGGACGAGGTCATCGTCTTCCAGGGCGCGAGCTATTTCCGCGCGATCGGCAAGGACCAGCGCTACGGCCTGTCCGCGCGCGGCCTGGCGGTCGACACCGTGGGCGCCGGCGCCGAGGAGTTCCCGCGCTTCACCGAGTTCTGGCTCGAGAAGCCGGCCGCCGACGCGACCTCGCTGACGATCACCGCGCTGCTCGATTCGAAGAGCGTGACCGGCGTGTATCGCTTCGTCGTCACGCCGGGCGCCGACACCGTCGTCGACGTCACGGCGCGCCTCTACCTGCGCAAGGACGTCAAGACGCTGGGCATCGCCCCGCTGACCAGCATGTTCTTCTCGGGCGAGAACCAGCCGCAGCCCGGCGACTTCCGCCCCGAGGTGCACGACTCCGATGGCCTGATGGTGCAGACGGGCAGCGGCGAGTGGCTGTGGCGCCCGCTGAGCAACCCCAAGGGCGTGTTCGTGACCTCGTTCGCGATGCCCTCGCTCAAGGGCTTCGGCCTCATGCAGCGCGACCACGCGTACGCGAGCTACGAGGACGACGAGGCGCGCTACGAGCTGCGCCCGAGCGCCTGGATCACGCCGGTGGGCGACTGGGGCCCCGGCCGCGTCGAGCTCGTGCAGCTCAACACCGTCGACGAGAGCAACGACAACATCGTCGCCTACTGGGTCCCCGCCGCGCTGCCCGCGCCGGGCGCGCCTCTGGACCTCGCCTACCGGATGCGCTGGCAGGGCAACATCGAGCAGCACCCGCCCGGCGCGTGGGTGACGCAGACCCGCACGGGCCGCAGCTTCGCCACGCTGGCCAAGGGCGAGGAGCAGGTCATCGTCGACTTCACCGGCCCGGCGCTCGCCGCGCTGCCCGCCGAGGCGCCGGTCAAGGCGGTCGTCACGGGCGTCTCCAACGTCGACGTCGTGTCGACCAACGTCTACCGCAACGAGGCCAACGGCACCTGGCGCCTGGCCCTCCGATTCAAGCAACGCAAGGCCGACGAGCCCGTCGAGCTGCGCGCGTTCCTCCAGAACGGCAAGGACATCCTGAGCGAAACATGGACGCACGTCATACCCCCCCGATGAAGACCTCCCCGCGCTCGGCAACCATGCCCGCGATCGTGCGCAGCCCGATGCTGCCGCGCGCGTGGAGCGGCTTCTGGAACGGCGTGCTCGGACACGCCGCGTACGAGCCCACGGCCGAGGCCGCCGCGCTGGCGACCAGGCCGCTGGCCTGGGAAGGCGCCGTGCGCACGCGCCGCCGCGTGCTGATCGCGCTGATCCTGGTGGCCACCGCGTTCGCCGCGATGGTGCTGGCCAGCGGGCAGCGCGAGCTGCAGCACCCGTTCCTGCAGGGCGCGCAGATCGCCCTGTTCGCGCTGCTGTTCGCGTGGGTGGCCGCCGGCTGCTTCACCGCGCTGATGGGCTTCTGGGTGCTCGTCAAGGGCGACAAGCACACGATCTCCGCCGCCGACGCCGGCGACGCGCCGCTGCCCGCCGACGGCCGCACCGCGCTGATCATGCCGATCTGCCACGAGGACGTGGCCACGGTGTTCGCCGGCCTGCGCGCCACGGCGGCGTCGCTGGAGCGCAGCGGCGCGCTGCACGCGTTCGACCTGTTCGTGCTGTCCGACAGCAAGGACGAGTCCGTGATCGCCGAGGAACGTGCCGCGTTCGCCGACCTGCGCGACGCGCTGGCCGGCCGCGGCAACGTGTACTACCGCGTGCGCCGCGTGCGCACCAAGAAGAAGGCCGGCAACGTCGCCGACTTCTGCCGCCGCTGGGGCGCCGGCTACAAGTACATGGTGGTGATGGACGCCGACAGCGTGATGAGCGGCGACTGCCTGCAGACGCTGGTGCGCCTGATGGAGAAGCACCCGACCGCCGGCATCCTGCAGACCGCGCCGCAGGCCGTGGGCCACGCGACGCTGCACGCCCGCGCGCAGCAGTTCGCGGCTCGCGTGACGGGCGCGCTGTTCACCACCGGCATGCAGTTCTGGCAGCTGGGCGAGGCGCACTACTTCGGCCACAACGCGATCATCCGCGTCAAGCCGTTCATGGAACATTGCGGCCTGGCGCCGCTGGCCGGCACGGGCGCGTTCTCGGGCCACATCCTGTCGCACGACTTCGTCGAGGCCGCGCTGATGCGCCGCGCCGGCTACCACGTGTGGCTGGTGGGCGACCTGGTCGGCAGCTACGAGCAGCAACCGCCGCACCTGCTGGCCGAGCTGCAGCGCGACCGCCGCTGGTGCCAGGGCAACCTGCAGAACGCGCGCCTGATCGCCGAGCCGGGCCTGCACGCGGTGCATCGCGGCATGCTGGCCACCGGCGCGATGGCCTATGTGTCGGCGCCGCTGTGGCTGCTGTACGTGGTGCTGGGCGCAATGCTGTGGCTGATGGGCGGCAACGTGCTGTTCACGCCGGAAGGGGGCCTGGCGATCGGCATCCCGGGCCTGTGGGCCGGCACGCTGACGATGCTGGCGCTGCCGCGCCTGCTGGGCGTCGCGGCCGTGTTCATGCGCCGCGAGACCGGCCGCTTCGGCGGCGGCGCCAAGCTGGTGGCGAGCGCGTTCCTCGAGGCCACGCTGGCGATGCTGCTGGCGCCGCTGCGCATGGTGGCGCACACGCTGTTCGTCGTCGGCGCGATGACGGGCTGGAAGCTGGAATGGAAGTCGCCCCCGCGGGAAGCAAGCGACGTGCGCTGGGCCGAGGCCGCGCAGCGCTTCGCGCCGGTCAGCCTGGTGGTGGCCGCGCTGGGCGCCGCGATGAGCCTGACGGGCTCGTCGGCCCTGCTGTGGATGATGCCCGTGGGCCTGCCGCTGGTGCTGGCCGTGCCGTTCACGGTGCTGACCGGCAGCACCGCGCTGGGCGAGCGCGTGCGCGCCGCGCGCCTGCTGCTGGTGCCCGAGGAATCGTCCTCGCCCACCGTGCTGCGCCAGGCCTGGAGCTTCGCCAAGATGAGCCCGGCGGCCCTGCGCAGGCTTGCGGCAGGCTGAAGCCGCACCTCAGGGCTCTCCCGCATCCGCGGCCGAGCAGGCGCGACTAGAGTGCTCCGGAAGGCCAGGCCCGTCGACGACGGGCGCCTCACCGGAGGGAACTCACGTGTTTCACCTGTTGTGGATGTTGATCGTCGGCATCGTCGTCGGTGCCATCGCTCGCTGGATCATGCCGGGCGCGCAGCACATGGGCCTGTTGATGACGGGCCTCGTGGGCATCGCGGGCTCGTTCATCGGCGGATTCATCGCGCGGATCTTCAGCAAGCCGGCGGACGGCGCCATCGTGCACCCGGCGGGGCTGATCCTGTCGGTGGTCGGCGCGCTGATCCTGCTGTTCGTGATGCAGAAGGCCGGCTTCTGAGACCGGCGCGGCTGCACGCTCCCTTAGAATGTCGACTGCGCCGGGCCGCGAGGCCCGCGCGCGCAGCGGGCCCGGGCATGCCTCGGGCCTTTTCATTCGCAGCCCCTGGATCTACACCATGAACCGCTGTGCTCCGTTCCTGCTCGCGCTGGCCCTGTCCGGGGTCGCGTCGGCGCAGTCCTCGTCCGAGGTGATGACCGTCCCGGTGCCGGGCAAGTCCACCACGACGACGACCACGGTCACCACCACCACGTCCACGTCCGACGGCCAGGCCGTGCAGCGCAACTTCCCCAGGGAAGCCCTGCGCGGCACCATCGTCTTCTTCGCGCCGCCCGCGATCAAGCTCAACGACGTGAACACGCAGATGGCGCCCGCCTACCGCATCCACGGCACCAACAACCTGCTGGTGATGTCGGCGCAGCTGAACGGCATGAAGGCCACGGTCGACTACACGACCGACGTACAGGGCCAGGTGCGCGAGGTGTGGATCCTCTCGCCCGCCGAAGCCGCGAAGACCTGGCCCACGACCGTCGCCCAGGCCGCGTCGTGGTCGTTCGACGCCGTCGCGCAGACCTGGACCAAGCCCTGAGCGCCCCGCGTGCCGCGACGGCACGCACGCCAGGCATCCCCACCCGATTTCGATCGGCCTTGCCACGACGAGGCCCGCGCGCGTTTCAAAGCGCAGGAGAGTTCCATGACCAAGAAGGTCTTCATTCGCACGTTCGGCTGCCAGATGAACGAGTACGACTCGGACAAGATGGCCGACGTCCTGCACGCCGCCGACGGCTACGAGAAGACGGACGACGTCGAGCAGGCCGACCTCGTCCTGTACAACAGCTGCTCGGTGCGCGAGAAGGCCGCCGAGAAGATGTTCTCCGACCTCGGCCGCATCAAGCACCTGAAGGCCAAGGGCGTGCTGATCGGCGTGGGCGGCTGCGTGGCCAGCCAGGAAGGCGCGGCGATCGTCGAGCGCGCGCCGTACGTCGACCTCGTGTTCGGCCCGCAGACGCTGCACCGCCTGCCCAAGATGATCGCCGACCGCCGCGCGTTCTCGAAGTCGCAGGTCGACATCAGCTTCCCCGAGATCGAGAAGTTCGACCACCTGCCGCCGGCGCGCGTCGAGGGCGCCAGCGCCTTCGTGTCGGTGATGGAGGGCTGCTCCAAGTACTGCACCTACTGCGTGGTGCCGTATACGCGCGGCGAGGAAGTCTCGCGCCCGTTCGACGACGTGCTGACCGAAGTGGCCGGCCTCGCCGACCAGGGTCTCAAGGAAGTGACGCTGCTGGGCCAGAACGTCAACGCCTACCGCGGCAAGATGGGTGACTCAGGCGAGATCGCCGACTTCGCGCTGCTGCTCGAGACGATCGCCGAGTTCCCCAGCATCGAGCGCATCCGCTTCACGACCAGCCACCCCAAGGAATTCGGCCAGCGCCTGATCGACGCCTACGGTCGCGTGCCCAAGCTCGTGAACCACCTGCACCTGCCCGTGCAGCACGGCTCCGACCGCATCCTGTCCGCCATGAAGCGCGGCTACACGGCGCTCGAGTACAAGAGCACGATCCGCAAGCTGCGCGCGGTGCGCCCCGACATCCGCCTGTCCACCGACTTCATCGTCGGCTTCCCGGGCGAGGAGGACGAGGACTTCGACAAGCTGATGAAGCTGGTCGACGACGTCGGCTTCGACGCCTCGTTCTCGTTCATCTACAGCCCGCGCCCCGGCACGCCCGCGGCCAACCTGCTCGACCCGACGGCCTCGTCGGTCAAGCTCAAGCGCCTGCAGCACCTGCAGGCCGTGCTCGAGGCCAACGTGCTGCGCTTCAGCCAGGCGATGGTCGGCCAGACGCACAGGATCCTCGTCGAGGGCCCCAGCCGCAAGAGCGCCGACGACCTGATGGGCCGCACGGAGTGCAACCGCATCGTCAACTTCCCCGGCGGCCCGCACGCCCAGCGCCTGGTGGGCCAGCTGATCGACGTGAACATCACGGCGGCCTACCCGCACTCGCTGCGGGCGGAAGTGGCGACGACGGACTCGATGGCGGCGGCCTGAGCCTCGCGCAGCCGCGCCCGCCCGCGCGTGACGCGCGAGTGCGGGCGCCGGCGTCGGCGCGGGCATGCGCCTAAGTAGTTCCCCCAGGGCGCGTGACGAATCTCGCAGCGCGGGCCCGCCACGAGGCGTTCGGCCGCGGACCGAAGGTTTGCCTTCATGCACAGCGCACGCAAATTGCCCTATCCTGAGCCGGTTGGGTCTTGAATGGAGTTCGCAAGCATGAACGCCATCGTCCGCTTGCTCGCGGTCTACACGGGTCTGTCGTTGTTGCTCTGCGCGTTCACTCGACTGGAGTGGTCGCCGCTCCAGCCCAACGGATTCGGCCAGTGGGTCGCGCTGTTCCTCCTCATCTTCCCCGCCGCCGCGGCCGCCGAGTTCATCGGCGAGCGCCTGTTCGGCAAGGGCGCCCCGCCCAAGCCCGAGGAGAGCATGACCCACAGCGACTGCTCGTGGGCCCGCATCATCACCGGCGTGGGCGTGCTGCTGGTCACCTTCGGCGTCGTGCTCGGCGTGGCGTGGTGGCTGTCGCATCCTGCGGCATCGATCTGACCCCGGGCGCGCCGAAGCGCGCACCTACCCTCGCGAGCCCGAGCGCTAGCGCCTGAAGCTTTCCCGCAGCAACGGATACAACGTGCGAAAGCGCGCATAGCGCCGCATCAGCGCGTCGCGTCGCGCGGGTTGCGGGTCGAAGCGCTCGATGGCCGGCTGCTTGGCGCCTACCGTCGCGAGGTCGCCGCCATCTGCCAGCCAGCCCAGGCGCGCGGCGCCGAGCGCGCCGCCGGCCTCGCCACCGTCGCGCTTGACGAGCGGCCGATCCAGCAGCGTGGCCAGCAGCCGCGCCCAGGTCGCGCTGCGGGCGCCGCCGCCGACGACGTCCAGCGAGGCCGCGCGGGCGCGCGTCGCCTCGTCCAGCGTGTGCCAGCCATCGAGCAGGCCGAAGGACACGCCCTCGATCACCGCGTACCCGATCGCCGCCGGCCCGTGTTCGTGCGTCAGGCCGAACAGCACGCCCTGCGCCTGCGCGTCGTTGTGCGGCGTGCGCTCGCCGGCGAGGTAGGGCAGGAACAGCGGGGCCTGGTCGAGCGCGCGCTCGTCGAGCGCCTCGACCTCGGCCAGCAGTTCGGCCTCGTCGCGCCGGTCCGTGAGGCGCGTCACCCAGGTCAGCGCGCTCGCGGCCGACAGCATCACGCTCATCTGGTGCCACGCGCCGGGCAGCGCGTGGCAGAACGCGTGCACGGCCGACTCGGGCCGCGGCAGGAAGCGGTCGCTGCACAGGAAGATCACGCCCGAGGTGCCCAGCGACACGAAGCCGTCGCCCGGCGCCGTGGCGCCCATGCCCACCGCGCTGGCGGCGTTGTCGCCTCCGCCGCCGGCGATGACGATGCCCGGCGGCAGGCCGAAGCGCTCGGCGACGTCGGCCTTGAGCCGCCCCGCGGGTGCGCTGCCCTCGACCAGCGCCGGCATGTGCGCGCGCGTCAGCTCGCAGGCGGCCAGCAGTTCGTCCGACCAGTCGCGCCGCGCGACGTCCAGCCACAGCGTGCCCGACGCGTCGGAGCAGTCGCTGAAGAACTCGCCGCCGAGCTTGTAGCGCAGCCAGTCCTTGGGCAGCAGCACCTTGGCGATGCGCGAGAAGATCGCAGGCTCGTGCTCGCGCACCCACAGCAGCTTGGGCGCGGTGAAGCCGGGCATCGCGAGGTTGCCCGCGATCTGCGCGAGGCGCGGCACGCGCCGCGCCAGCTCGGCGCACTCCGCCTCGCTGCGCCCGTCGTTCCACAGGATCGCGGGGCGCAGCACGTCGCCGGCGGCGTCCAGCAGCACGGCGCCGTGCATCTGGCCCGACAGGCCGATCGCGCGCACCGCGCGCATCGCCTGCGGCTGCGCGCGCGCGAGCTCGGCGAGCGCCACGCCCAGCGCACGCCACCAGTCGGCGGGCGCCTGCTCGCTCCACTGCGGCTGCGGGCGCGAGACCTCCAGCGGCGCGCTCTGCTGCGCGACGATGCGGCCGTCGTCGGCGAGCAGCAGCGCCTTGAGCGCCGAGGTGCCCAGGTCGATTCCAAGGTACATGTCAGAAGTCCGTGGATCCAGGCAGCGACGGGCCCGCGGACGCGCGGCCGCTCCGGAGGGAGCGGGCCTGAGCTCCCTGGGAGCGGCGAGCAGTGCGAGCCCAGGCCGTCATCTAGTGCGTCTCGGCGATGCCGAAGCGCGAGGCCGACTGCCGCCGGAAATCGGTCGGCGTCATGCCCTTGATCTCGAGGAAGCGGCGGTTGAAGTTGGCCACGTTGTTGAAGCCGACCTCGTAGCAGATCGTCGTGACGTAGCGGTCGGTGTCCATCAGCAGCTGGCAGGCCTTGCTGATGCGCATGCGGTTGACGAAGTCGGTGAACGTGTTGCCCGTGGCGCGGCGGAAGAAGCGCGAGAAGCGGCTCTCGGGCATGCGGAAACGCGCGCTGACCTCGGCCATCGACAGCGGCTCGGCGCAGTGCTCGCTGATGTAGCCGACGACAGCGGCCACCTGCGCCATCGACTCGTCGTCGTCCGCGCACTGCAGCTGCACGCTGGACAGCAGGCGCAAGTCCTTGCAGCGCGCGAGCATGCCCATGAACTCGCAGAAGCCGGCGATGCGCGCCAGGCCGCGGCTCGAGGCCACGCGCTCGAAGTGCGTCTGCGCCATCTCGGACACGCCGAAGAACTCGATGCCGTACTTGGCCTGCTCCAGCAGCGGCAGGATCTCCTTGAACTCGGGGAACAGCTCGCAGGCCTGCTCGATCGGCTCGTGCGCGAACTGGATCACGCGGTCGCGCAGCGGCACGCCGCCGGGCGGGGCGTCGCTGGAGATCCAGTTGTGCGGCACGCGCGGCCCGGTCAGCACGAGGTGGCCCGGCTGGAAGTGGCCGATGTAGTCGCCCACGAAGACCTTGCCCGAGGTCTCCATGATCAGGTGCAGCTCGTACTCGTCGTGGTGGTGCCAGCGCACCAGCGGCGACGGGATGCCGTGCGCCAGGCAGCGCAGGAAGCCGCCGGCCTCGGGCGGGTCGTAGCCGAGGATCGGGTCGCGCAGGTGGTCGTGCTCGATCTCGGGGGCGCGGACGCGGGGAGTCGTGTGCATGGCGGCCTCAGGTTGGCGCACTCAGATTAGCTCATCGCGGCATCGCCGAGCAAACCGTGCAGATCCATGCGGGCGGCGGCGATCGCGTCCTTCAACGCGGCGCTGCCGGCCAGCTCGTTCCACAGCGAGGCCTCGGCCACGAATTCGGCGAGCGGGTCGATCGCGCCGCAGATGGCGTGCGCCCGCTCGGCCACCATCGCCTGGTCCTGGTAGGCGAACGGCAGCCGGCCCTGGTGCCAGCGCTGCAGGAACGCGAGGAACAGCGCCGGCAGCCGCGCCACCGACGCGATGCTCTCGCCGCGCTCCAGCCGCTCGCGGATCGTCGGCAGGATGAAGCCGGGGATCTTGGCAAAGCCGTCGGCGGCCACGCGCTGGTTGGTGTCGGCGATGGCGTCGTTGGAGAAACGGTCGAGCACGACGTCGCGGTAGGCCGGCAGGTCGACCGGGCTGGGCTCGCCGGGGCGCGTCAGGCACGGGATGACGTCGTTGGTGACGTAGTCGGCCGCGATGTTGCGGATCGTCGGGTTGAGCGTGCCCTCGTGGATGTAGGTCAGGCCGCTGAGCGTGCCGGCCCACGCGATCGCGCTGTGGCTCGCGTTGAGGATGCGGATCTTGGCTTCCTCGTAGGGCTGCACGTCGCCGGTCATCTCCACGCCGACCCTCTCCCACTCGGGCCGGCCGTTCGCGAAGCGATCCTCGATCACCCACTGGATGAACGACTCGGCCATCAGCGGCGCCTGGTCGTCCCAGCCGGCGAGGCTGCGGATGCGCGCCGTCACCTCGGGCGTCGGGCGCGGCGTGATGCGGTCCACCATCGCGTTGGGGCACGTGGTATTCGCGTCGATCCAGGCGAGCAGCCCGGCGCCGTCGGCCCGCTCGACGAACGCGCGCAGGTTGGTGCGGAAGCGGTCGCCGTTGTGGCGCAGGTTGTCGCAGTTGAGCAGCGTCAGCGGGCCGGCACTCGCGGCGCGGCGCCGGCGCAGGATGGCCGCGACCACGCCGTAGATCGAGCGCGGCGGCTTGCCGGCGAGGTCGCTGACGATGTCGTCATGCGCGAAGTCGAGCCGGCCTTCGTGGTCGAGCGCGTAGCCGGCCTCCGTCACCGTGAACGAGACGATGCGCGTGGCCGGGTCGGCGCCCAGCGCCATCACGCGGGCCAGCGTCGGCTCGAACGGCACGACTTCCGTGATGGCCGTGATCTTCTCGAGCCGGCGCGCGCCCTGCGGCGACACCGTCTCCAGCGTGTACGCGCCGCCCTGGCGCTGCAGCGCGGCGATGGTGTCGGCCATGTCGGGCCGCAGGTTGGCGCCGGCCACCTGCCAGCGCGCGTCGCCGGACTGCATCAGCCGATGCATGTAGACCGCCTGGTGCGCGCGGTGGAACGAGCCGAGGCCCAGGTGCAGCAGCCGCAGGCGGCCGTCGATCGGGGGAGTCATGGTGGAACGCTCTTTGCGGGAAATCAGTGGGCGGCGGCGATCAGCTTGCCGTTCTGGTCGAACCAGTGCAGGTGGTCCAGCGCGACGTCGACGCCGACGTCGTCGCCCGCGTTGAGCGACGTGCGCTCGTTCTGGCGCAGCACGATCTGCGCGCCGCGCGGGGTGTTCAGGTAGATCAGCGTCTCGGCGCCGAGCGCCTCGACGAGTTCCACCTTCGCGCCGATCTGCCCCTGGCCGGCCGGCTTCAGGTGCAGGTCCTCGGGCCGGATGCCGACGAAGGCCGCGCCGACCACGCCGCCCGCGCCGGCGGGCAGCTCGCCGCGGTCGACGACGTTCATCTGCGGCGTGCCGATGAACTGCGCGACGAAGCGGTTGGCGGGCCGGTCGTACAGCGCCAGCGGCGAGCCCTCCTGCTCGATCGCGCCGTCGCGCAGCACGACGACCTTGTCTGCCAGCGTCATCGCCTCGACCTGGTCGTGCGTCACGTAGATCGTGGTGGCGCCGAGCTCGCGGTGCAGCTTGGCGATCTCCACGCGCGTCTGGCCGCGCAGCGCCGCATCGAGGTTGGACAGCGGCTCGTCGAACAGGAACACCTTGGGCTCGCGCACGATCGCGCGCCCGATCGCCACGCGCTGGCGCTGGCCGCCCGAGAGTTCGCGCGGCAGGCGGTGCAGGTACTGCCCGAGGTTCAGGATCTCGGCCGCGCGGTCGACCTTCTTCTTGATCACCGCGGGGTCGGCCTTGGCCAGGCGCAGCGCGAAGCTCATGTTGTCGGCCACGCTCATGTGCGGGTACAGCGCGTAGCTCTGGAACACCATCGCCAGGTCGCGCTGGGCCGACGGCAGGCGCGTGATGTCGCGGCCATCCAGGTGGATGCTGCCGGCGGTCAGCGTCTCCAGGCCCGCGATCAGCCGCAGCAGCGTGGACTTGCCGCAGCCCGACGGCCCCACGAACACGGTGAACTGGCCGCGCGCGATCGACAGGTCGACGCCCTTGATCGTCTTGACCTCGCCGAACTGCTTCTCGACGCCCTTGAGTTCCAGGAATGACATGGTGGTGGTTCCTTACTTGACGGCACCGAAGGTGAGGCCCTGCACGAGCTGCTTCTGGCTGAACCAGCCGAACACGACGATGGGCGCGATGGCCAGCACCGAGGCGGCGGACAGCTTGGACCAGAACAGCCCCTCGGGACTGGAGTACGACGCGATCAGCGCGGCCAGCGTGCCCGCGTTGGCGGCGGTGAGGTTGAGCGACCAGAACGCCTCGTTCCACGCCAGCACCAGGCACAGCAGGCCCGTGGAGGCGATGCCGCCCATGGCCAGCGGCAGGATCACGTGGCGGAACTCGGTCAGCAGCGAAGCACCGTCCATTCGCGCGGCCTCGAGGATCTCCGGGGGGATGTCCTTGAAGTGCGAGTACAGCATCCACACCATCAGCGGCAGGTTGCTGAGCATGAACACGACGATCAGCGCGAAGGTCGTGTCGAGCAGGTGCAGCGTCTGCGCGATCACGTAGACGGGCACCAGCGCGCCGACGGCCGGCATCATCTTCGTGGACAGCATCCACATCAGAATGTCCTTGGTGCGCTTGCTCGGGAAGAACGCCATCGAGTACGCCGCGGGCGCCGCGATGACGAGGCCGACGATCGTCGACACCACGCTGGTGATCAGCGAATTCCTCGCGTACAGCAGGTAGTCGCTGCGTTCCTGCACGTGCGCGAAGTTGTCCAGCGTCGGCGTGAAGATCCAGATCGACGGCACGGCGATCGCCTGCAGCTCGGTCTTGAACGACGTCACCAGCATGAACAGGATCGGGAAGAACAGCAGCAGCGCGACAAGCCACGCCGCGATCGCGCGGATCCACATTGCGAGGCGCGCACCACCAGGTATCGCGGTGTCCATATCAGGTCTCCAGGAAAGAGCGGGTGACCAAGCGGCCGCCGCGGAACCGGCTCTGCCGGGCCGCTGGGGGCGCCCCCCGGGGGGAGGCGCCGAAGGCGCTTCGGGGGGAACCATCTATCGATCCATGTTCTTGCCGACGAGGCGGATGAGGAAGGCGGCCGCGATGTTCGCGAGCACCACCGCGAACAGCGCGCCGGCCGAGGCCACGCCCACGTCGAAGCCCAGCAGCGCCTGCTTGAAGATCAGGTAGGCGATGTTGGTCGACGCGTCGCCCGGGCCGCCGCCGGTGGTCGTCGAGATCTCGGCAAACACGCTCAGCAGGAAGATCATCTCGATCATCACGACGACCGCGATCGAGCGCGCCAGGTGCGGCAGCACGAGGAAGCGGAACTGCTGCAGCCACGTGGCGCCGTCCATGCGCGCCGCCTCGAGCTGCTCGCGGTTCATGCCCTGCAGCGAGGTGATGAAGATCAGCACCGCGAACGGCAGCCACTGCCAGGCCACCATGATGATCACCGACAGCAGCGGCCAGTCGCTGAGCCAGTCGATCGGCGTGAGCCCGAACGCGCGCCAGACCTGCGCCAGCACGCCGTAGATCGGGTTCATCATCATGTGCTTCCACAGCAGCGCGTTGACCGTGGGCATGACGAAGAACGGCGAGATCAGCAGCACGCGCACGATGCCCTGGCCGGGGAACGGCTCGTTGACCAGAAGCGCGATCAGCACGCCCAGCACCACCGTGATGGCGATGACGCTGCCCAGCAGCAGCAGCGTGTTGAGGATAGCCGTCCAGAACGATGGGTCCGTGACGAAGAAGCGGAAGTTCTCCAGGCCGACGAACGGGTGCTCGCCGGGCTCCATCAGGTTGTAGCGGATGACCGAGAAGTACAGGGTCATCGCCAGCGGCACGATCATCCACAGGAAGAGCGAGCCGACGGCGGGCGCGAGCAGCAGCCGGGCGAGGGATCTCATGGCGGACCTCGGTGCGTGGAGGGATGTCGCGGGAATGGCGCGGCCGGCGGCGTGGGGGGCACGCCGCCGTCGGCCGTCAGGCGGTCACTTCAGGCGGCCGCTCTTCTTGAGCTCGCGCTCGGCCGCGACCTGCGAGGCCTTGAGCGCCGCATCGACCGATTCCTTGCCGGCGAGCGCCGCGCTCATCTGCTGGCCCACCGTCACGCCGATCGACTGGAACTCGGGGATCGCCGCGAACTGCACGCCCACGTACGGGCTCTTGGGCAGCGTCGAGTCGGTCGGGTTCGCGCTGGCGATCGCCTTCTCCTCGGCCGGCGCGAACTTCGCGGCGGCGACGAACTGCGCGTTCGCGTACGTCGACTTGCGCGTGCCGGTCGGCACGTGGGCCCAGCCCTCTTCCTTGGCGACCAGCTCGATGTACTGCTTGGACGTCGCCCAGTTGACGAACTTCTGCGCGGCCGCGGCGTTCTTGGTGCTCACCGGCACGCCCAGCGCCCAGGCCCACAGCCAGTTCGCGCCCTTGGCCGTCGCCTGCTGCGGGGCCTGAGCGAACGCCACCTTGTCGGCGACCTTGCTCTGCTTGGGGTCGGTGATGAACGACGCCGCGATCGTCGCGTCCACCCACATGCCGCACTTGCCTTCGTTGTACAGCGCCAGGATCTCGTTGAAGCTGTTGGCCGACGAGCCGGGCGGGCCGTACTTCTTGAGCAGGTCGACGTAGAACGTGATCGCGTCATGCCACGGCTTGGACTCGAGCTGCGGCTTCCACGACATGTCGAACCACTGGCCGCCGTACGCGTTGACCAGCGTCGTGAGGAAGGCCATGTTGTCGCCCCAGCCCGGCTTGCCGCGCAGGCAGATGCCGTACACGCCGGCCTTGGGGTCGTTCATCTTGGCGGCGGCGTCGCGCACCTGATCCCACGTCGGGCGCTCGGCGAACGTGATGCCGGCCTTCTGCGCGAGGTCGCTGCGGTACATCAGCATCGAGCTCTCGCCGTAGAACGGGGCGGCGTACAGCTTGCCGTCGGACGACAGGCCACTGCGGATCGCCGGCAGCAGGTCGTCGACGTCGTAGTTGGCGTCGGGCTTGATCTCCTGCAGCCAGCCCTTCTTGCCCCAGATCGGCGTCTCGTACATGCCGATCGTCATGACGTCGAACTGGCCGCCCTGGGTGGTGATGTCGGTGGTGACGCGCTGGCGCAGCACGCCTTCCTCCAGCGTCACCCATTTCACGTGGATGTCGGGGTTCGCCTGCTCGAAATAGTGGGTGAGCTTCTGCATCTCGATCATGTGGCCGTTGTTCACGGTGGCCACCACGAGATCGGTTGCATGGGCCGCCAGCGGCGCGGTCACGCCGAGAGACACGGCCATGGTCAGGCCCAGGACCGGAAGAGTGTTGCGCGTCATATGTCTCCTGTATTTTCGTGAAGCGCCGTCAACTGCGGCACGGCGCCAGTGTCGGCATTCCCGCCCGGCCCGCGTGGTACTTCGAGCGCGAATGCCGATACTCTCTTGCGCGCGACTTTGAGGGTTTTCCTGTAGTCCACCGATACGCACCTCGGTTGCTGCGACGCAGCGAGCGACGGATTCGGCAACAAAGTATCGAGGCCGAAAGGGCTTCGTGAATTCGTTCGCAGGAGGCCGGACGGGGAAAACCCAGGCGCCCGACTGCAACACCGTATCGGGATCGGGCGGTCGAGTAGCAGCGCCGGCGTGCACGTGTTCCTACGCTGGCGGCACCGCGTCGCGGCGGCCGGGGGGTCGCCGCGCGGGTCCACCGACAACCACAGGAGACACACGCATGCCCTACCCCACCTCGTATCGCATCGCCACCCTCGCCGCCGCGTTCGGCGCGCTGATGTCCGCCGGCGCCGCCCACGCCGTCGACTGGACCGGCTACATGCGCGGCGGCCCCGCGGCCACCGACGTTTCCGGCAAGTCGCGCCAGTGCTACGGCCTGAACAGCCCGGGCCTGAAGTACCGCCTGGGCAACGAGT